>Ga0265294_10004437_pt1 | contig 17555 bp, 35 predicted proteins | sample MunlanPumphouse3_FD_192504 | JGI IMG/M metagenome (GOLD analysis project Ga0265294, IMG submission 192504) | Groundwater microbial communities from a municipal landfill in Southern Ontario, Canada - Pumphouse #3 | ecosystem: Environmental > Aquatic > Deep subsurface > Groundwater | place...
AAAATAAAAGATAGTTGGATAGAAAACTTTAATATATTTTTAGAGGAGGCCGAAAATTATATTGATACTTTTACAGGAAGAAACTTTAAGGCAGATACAGAAGCGTCAGCAAAAGTTTATGATGGCAATGGAACAAGAGAGCTGATAATAGATGATTGTGTTTTGATAGAAAGTATTAGCATATATGACGGAAGCACGACAGAAGAACTTGACTCTGATCAGTTTTTTACTTATCCAGCGAACGCAACACCTAAATTAAGAATAGAAATTGGCGACGAAGAAACAAGCTATTTTATTAGGGGACAACAAAATATAAGCGTAATGGCAAAGTGGGGATACTCAGTGGTGCCACCGAAGGAAATAGAGTTTGTTGCGTCAGTTATAGTTGCAGGAATGATAAACTATGCTTACGAGCATAATTCAGAGGTAGAATCAGAGTCAATTGACGACTATAATGTTAGTTATAATAGAAAAGAAGATTGGGTAAAATACGAAAGAGCAAAGGAGATTTTAGAAAAGTATAAAAAAATATCTTTTTAATATGGCAATAGAAAACTTTTTTACAACAAGGTTCACAATAAAAGGCCTTGAAGATATTGAAGAAACAGACAAGGAAGAGTTCGGAGAGGAAAGCAATATATATTACTGTTACTTTAGAGTTTTTTCAGGAGAACTTGAGTCGTTTTTTGATGGAGGAACACGAGAGGTATATCAGATTTGGTTTGATAAAGATATTGAGTTGAAACAAGGAATGGTTGTTGTTATAGACAGCGTAGAATATCAAGTATCGTCAGTCAAAAATAATGATACAATGGTTGGCAGAAATATGTCAGGCAATAAGCATAAAAAGGCAATAATTTATAAAGTAGTTTAATATGTATCAAATAGAGATCAAAGGATTTGCAGAGTTTAATAGAAATCTTGAAAAAGCAGGAGGCGACCTTGAGAAACAATTAGGGACGGCAATTTCAAAATCAATTTCTTTAATTAGCAGAAATGCAAAAACAAAAACACCGGTAAGGACTGGAAACTTGATCAAGGGATATAGGACTAAATATGGAAAGCTTGAAGGAGTCTTGGCGAACATAGTCAAATACGCGCCATATGTAGAGTATGGAAGCAGCAAGCACAGAGTCAGCTTCACAGGTAGGTTTTATCTTAAAAAAGGAGTGGAGCAATCTATGGGAGGAATCAATGAGTTTTTTTCAAGAGCATTAAAAGATGTTGTGGTCAGGATTAGCAATCTATGATATAATAAGGAAAATGGCATATACAGATATTAAAACAGTAATAAAGGGAAAGTTAGAAGCGCTTAAAGATGATAATGAAAAGACATTGTTGAGGGAGGTTTTTCTTTTTGATTCTAATAAATCAACTGGTTATCCTTACGCAACAGTAGTTCAGTCAATATCAGAAGGAGAAATAATTGATAATACGAGAGTTGAAAGGATTTACGAAATAGCAGTTAAGGTTTTTCAAGAAATTAGCGAGGGAGGAAAATCAAACGAAGAAGCAATGACACTAATGACTACGATTGAGGACGAAATTATTAATATGTTTGATAGCGACAGACAGTTGACTGTAAATGGAGTTCCTTCGTGCGAGAGAGTAGAGATCGTAAGTGCTAATAAAGATTATGGCACGAATGAGTCGCCGTATATTATACTTAATTTTCAAGTGAGATGTATAAAAATAATAGATAAAACTTGTTAAATATGGAATATAAAAACAAAACAAAAAAGGATTTAGTTTTAATGGGATACGGTAAAGTTAAGGCCGGTGCAACAATTAAAACAAATAAAAAAATAAATAACGCAAACTTTGAAGAGGTAAGCGTTAAGAAAGAAGAAGAAAAAATAATTAAAGATAAAGAAATAAAAATATGACATCAATAGTAGATAAAGGATATTTAGCAGTTAAGCCCCAAGCTTCAGCTAATACTCCGGTAATACCAACAATTTTTTTACCATATATTACAGACAATGTAATAACAAATCAAAACTTTGAGCGCGATATGAGATTGTTCGGAATTGATTGGTCAGGATTAGATATTTTAAGAGGTTCAAAAGAACACGCAGGAGATATTGAGTTTTATGTTGATCCGTTCACAGTCGGACATTTTTTGAATATGGCTATGAAAAAAGGAGCAACAACAAATGACGGAGGTTCGCCATTAGTTTATACACACCCATTTACAGCAGAAGATTCAGATAGATATACGATTGAGTTTTCAGTAGGTGGATATTACACAAGGAGATACTTTGATGTTCGTGTTAATACTTTAGATATTAGCATTGATAATGGAAAGGTTAAAGGGACTGCTAATGTTAGAGCAGGAGGAGAGTGGAGTGTAAGGAACTTAAAAACAGCATTGTCAGGAGCAGTAACAAGTTTGACTTTTGATCAATCATATTCAAATTACCCAGCAAAGGGATTGGTAGCAGGAGATACATTGATTATAGGAAGCACAGAGGTTGAAATAACAGGAGTTGCTTCAGATCTTCAAAGTGTAACATTTGGAAGCAAATCAATAACAGCTTCAGCAGGGGACGCAATATACTTAAAATGTCAAACACCAAGCTATGAAGACAAGAGGCCAATCCTTATGTTTGAAAATGTATTGATTGGAGCAGGAGTTGACGCAGCAACAGCACTAACAAATGCGACTTGTGCAAATCAGACACAAGTAAATGAGATTTCATTAAGCGTTAATAATAATTTATCAGCAGATCCTTTAAGTGGAGACGATTGTGGGCCAAGAAACATACAAGCAACAGTTAAAGATGGATCGTTAACTATAAGGAGGTTGTTTTCAGATATTAGTCAAGTTCAGAAATGGATAAATGCAAGTAAGCAGGCGTTTGTGATTAAAATGCTTGGGACATTAGGAAATAGCACAACAAGAGAAGAGGTAAGAATTACTATTAACAACGCAAAATTGATAACCAATAATAATCCGGTCAATCAGGGAGGGTTTGTTTATGACGAGCAAGAGTTTGCATTGCTTTATGATGAAGACGACGCACAGGCAATCAAGGTTGAGTTGTTTAATTTAGAAGACGGAACTGATTACTAATTGGGGATAAACTGGGGAAAACGTGGGATATATATGTAAAGAAACTTTACACAGTGTAAAAAAACTTTACACGGTATGTAAAGAAACTTTACACCGAGTGTAAAAAAACTTTACACTATATATATAATATAATAATAATATAATAATATATATAAAAATTATGAGAGAAACAAAAAAAATCATTCTACCAAAATCAAATATCGTAGTAGAGATTTATACCTACCTTTCACAAAGAGGATATGAAGCAATTAAAGAGCCATTTTTTAGAAATGAAAAATTAAAGTTTATCCAGGGGAAAGGAATAATTGCTGAAGAAGATAAAGAAATATCAATGGAGGCAATGAAAGAGGCCAACGAGGCGAACATAAAATATATGCTTCATTCTTTCGATGGAAACACCGGATCGCCTGATCAGCTCCTTGATATGACAAAGGACTTAAATCAAAAGGATTATAGTTTTATTGTAGAGGAAATAAATAAAGTAACGAAAGAGTCAGAAGAAGAAGAATTAAAAAAAAAGTCAGAAGATCAAACATAACAACGATATGTGTTCAAATGGGTTGGACATATGAGCAATATATGGAGCAACCTGATTGGCTAATAAGAAACATTTTTAATCAATTAAAAGAAGAAAATGATAGGAGGAAGCAATATAAATCTAACAGCAGTAATAAAAGCAAAGGACGAAGCGTCACAGGTTTTTAATAATGTTGGAAAATCAAATCAAAAACTAATTGGAGGATTGAAAAATCTTGGGATTGCCGGTGCTGCCGCAGTAGCAGGTATTGGTATTGCAAGCGTAAAAATGGCATCAGATTTTGAAAAATCAATGGCCAATGTTTCAACTTTAGTAGATACCTCAAAAGAAAGTATGAAAGATATGTCTGATGAGGTTCTTGAAATAGCAAAAAGAGTTCCGGTAGAAATTAGCGACCTTACTACTGCATTGTATGATGTTAGGTCAGCAGGTATTTCAGCAGAGGACGCAATGATGGTTCTTGAAAAATCAGCAATGTTAGCAAAAGCAGGGCTTGGAACAACACAGGAGGCAGTAAATCTTGCGACTTCAGCGATCAATTCTTTTGGATTAGAGGGAGAGGAGGCAGCGAAAGTTTTTGATACAATACAGTTAACGGTGAAAGCAGGAAAAACAAACATAGCAGAACTTGCTCAATCTTTTGGTATGGTTTCAGGTGTTGCAAGCACAGCAGGGGTTTCTGTTAATGAGTTAATGGCAGCAACAGCAGCGCTAACTACTTCAGGATTAAAAGCAAGTGTTGCTCAAACACAATTAAGATCAGCTATTTTATCAATTCAAGCGCCGACTAAAGATATGAATGAACTTATATCAGGGCTTGGATACGAGTCAGGAGCAACTATGATTGAGCAGTTGGGACTTGTTGAAAGTATGAGGCAGATTAGCAAAGAAGCAGGAGGAAATGTAGAGATCCTTAAAAAAGCATATGGTTCGGTTGAGGCATTGGGTTCTTCACTTGCACTAACAGGAGCGCAAGGAGATGCGTTTGTAGATACATTAACAGCAATGGAAAATGGATCAGGAACATTAGACAAAGAGTTTGCTAAGGTTAAAGAAACATTTGACGCTTCATGGAAATTATTAAAAAATAATTTTAATGTTGAAATGATTAAACTTGGAGAAGAGATACTGCCGAGGATAATAGAGAGATTGCCTGATATTATAAAAGTAATGGAAGCAACATTTAATGGCCTTGAGAAATTACTTGATGGCGCTCTTTGGCTTATGGACGCAGCAGAAAAGGTAGCAGAGTTTTTAGGAGGTGGAGAATACAATAAGGCAAGTTCAGCATATAGAAAAGAGGTCGTTGATGGAAAAACACAACTTGTTTTGAAAGATGTTTATAGAGATGATTTTGTTTCAGATGGTAGTGTAGGAGATTATATGAGGCAGAACAAAATAGCGCCGACAAATCAGGCGACTAATTATAGTTTTGTTTTTAATGGAGATGTAAATGACGAGCAAAAATTATCAAACTTGATTAAACAATCAATAAATAGAGATTCGTCACTTAAATTATACGGAGGACAATGAGCAATTCAATAAAATATGACAACACAGAGATATTGACAACTGCTTATGGAACAAGGTTCGCTAAGCACGAGTCGGCAACAGAGAGAGAATTAAACTTTTTATCTTTAGCGAGAGATGACGGGGCAGTTTTAGTTAGCGATAAAAGGGGGGTTAAAACAATTTTTTTAGAAGGAGTATTAACAGCAACAGATAAAGATACACTTGATTCAGCTATTGATAGTTTCAAGGAGCTTTTTTCAAGGCAAAATAAGAATCTTGATATTTCTTGGAATAGTAGTACAAGAAGATATGTTGCAAATTGTGTTAATCATAATTTTAATAGAGAACATTTTAATCTTAATTTTGTTCCGTGGACAGCAGAGTTTGTAGTTTTTAGTGGAGTAGGAAAAGATACCACCATAACAGCAGAGAAAAATGCTGTTTCTGTTAATGATAATCCTTATGCTTGGAAGTCAACATTTGCCGGGTCAGCAGAGCCAAAGCCATTGATTACATTATTATTTGGAGCAGGCCATACTGCACCGAGAGGAATAGAACTAAAAAATACAGATAATGATCAAAGGTTGGTTTATAATAAACAAAGTGGAGTATTAGTTAATGGAGATTCTATTGTTTTTGATTTAGAAGAAAAAAAAGTAACGAGAGGTGGAGCAGAGGAGGGATTTTATGGATTATTTCCTGAAATGATTGTAGGAGATAATAACCTACAAATAAAGATTGGAAACATAATTGACCAAGAGTCAACGCCACCGGCCTCGCCAACAGAGTCAGTTTTAATATATGAGGTGGCCGGAGTGGGAAAGATATTAGCATCAGAAAGTTTCGTAGTTCCATACAAGGACAAAACATATAGAAATATATATCTTTATATCAAAAAGAATGGAACGCCACCAAATCCATTGAGTGTTAGGATTGAAACAGATGATGGTGGAGAGCCGTCCGGCAGTTTAGTTTCTGTAAATGCCTATGGAACTATATCAGAGGGAATAGTCAGCACATCTTGGGGTTGGTGTCTTTGCACTCTTAATGCAGACATAGAATTAGAAGCTAACACACCGTATTGGATAGTTTTAGAAATGGCTGATGGTGCTTCAGGAAACTCTTTTGAAATATCGTCATTTAGTAAAAATTACCTAAAGGGAAATAATGCAGTATTAAATCCAGCAACAAGTTTATGGGTAGATTATCCAACTAAAAATCTTGGATTTAGATTAAATTATGGAGGGGCTTCAGACGGAAGTTTGGGAACTATAACTTTAGATGTAGATTATTATAAAAGATACCTATGAAGAATATAGCGATTAAAATATACAGTCCTCAGGGAGAGTTTTTGAAAGAGTGGAAAAATGGAAAGTTAGACGGATTTACTAAAGAAATTAACTCTGGGCTTGGAGAGTGCTTAATTACATTGGGGGAAAAAATGGACTATCAAGGGATTGATCTTTCTCTTGGAAACATATTAGATATTCTTGTTGCTGATAAAAATACAGAAGGAGGATATGAAAGAGTTTATTCAGGATATATTTCTATGATTGAGCCAATAATAGATGGTTACAAGGAGGAAGTATTAGTCCACGCATTAGGACATCACACAAAGTTATCACTTGATATTTTGAAAAGTGGAAGTCAGGTTGTTTTGTACTCAGACGTTACTGATGGATTAACTATAACAAGTCCAGGTTCAGCAGCAGATTCAGGGTTGATTATGAGGGCCATAATTGAGCGCTATAGGGCAGAAACAGATAATCCAATAATATACTCAACATTGAGTAGTATTGAGCTTACAGGCGAAAATGTGGAGTATAAAATATCATTAAAGAGATATAAAGAGGCGATAGATAGTATAACATCGATGTTTCCTGCAGGATATTATTGGTATCTTGATCAAGACGGTCTTTTTTCAGCAAAATCAAAGCCGACAACACCAACTCATTATTTCCAATTTGGAAAGCATTTTAAGTCAATAAATATAGAGAGGTCAATAGAAAAAACAAGAAACTTTTTGCTTGTTTGGAACGGAGTTTCTTCAGGAGGCATATTGAATAGTTACAAAGATGATTACTCAATTTCAAAATACGGAAGAAGGTCAGAGATAATAATTGATTACGGAATTGAAAGTTCTGCAACAGCAGATTTAATTGGAAATAGGTTTATAACAGAAAATAAAAGTCCTTCAGTAAAATTAGTTTGTGAAATAATTGATAATAACATAGACGATGTTAACGGATATAATGTTGAAAGCATAAATCCCGGAGATACTTGTAGGTTTGTTGGATTTGACGCTTCACTGATAGATATTTTAGAAGACAATATGTTAATTACAAAGGTCGATTACAGATTTGACTTCGCAATAATAGAGGTTGAACTTAAAAAAGGAGGGATCGTAGATTGGCAAGAGAAGACAGCAAAAAAGTTGGACGCATTGTCAGGTTATGATTGTCCTGAAACTTATTCTTAAAAAAATGGAAATTACTTGGGAACTAATAACATTTATAATAGGTATAGCAATTAGTGTGTCCACTATAATATCAAAACTTTTTATGAGATATTTAGAAAGCAGAATCAGCAACTTATCTTTAACGATAGAAGAACGCAAAGACGATTGCGAGGGTCTTGATAAAAGAATTGAAGAGATGGAAAAATACCATATTGAAACAAGGGTGTCTTTAGCACAGATTGGAAAAGATATTGAATACATTAAACAAGAGAATAACAAAATGGCCATTAACATTGAAAAGATACTAAATAACAATTGTAGAAAATGAAAAATTACAACGGAGCATTATTTGATCCTATTGACGAGAGAGATTACCAAATGGAAGAGGTGGCTTGTTATGCACCAGTCAAATGGGAAGAAAAGAAAACATTTAGAAGTTTTCCAGTTAAGAACCAAGATGGCTCAGGAAGCTGTGTTGCTAATTCTGTCGCTAAAATACTCGGCATAGAAAATTATCTTGAAGAAGGAGAATACCTTGAATTATCAGCAAGGGACGTTTACACCAGACGAACTAATGTTGGAATGGGAATGCACTTTAGAGAGGCGATGAAGATAGGTAGCGAACAAGGTGCTACACTTGAGCATTTAATGCCTTCAAATGGCAGAAATGAAGCTCAAATGAATGACGCAATAGACAGGACTCCTTATAAGGAAATAGTCGGAAGAGTGGCAAGGGGTGGAGCGTATGTCGCAACACCTTTTAATATAGACAAAGTAGCAGAAGTAATTGCAACAGGAAAAGGAGTATTGCTTGGATTGAGATTTAATTATAATGAATATAACAAGCAGGTTCCTGAAATAAAAAATGGAGCAATACTTGATTGTCATCACGGAATAGCAGGAGTAGATTATACTCTTTACAATGGCAAGAGAGCTATTATAATAGACGAAAGCTGGGGCGTTGGAAATGTAACGCAGAGAATTATCACAGAGGATTGGTTCACTATGGGAAGAGTAACAGCAAGTTGGTATTTTGAGGATTTGAAAAATAGTAGAGCGATAAATGATGTTGTGAATAGTGATATACCAAAATATCAGTTCACTAAAGATTTATGGTTCGGAATGAGAAACGCAGACGTTGTTAAGTTGCACGAAGTTTTAATCGCAATGGGGCTATTGGATATTAAAGAGCCAACAGGATACTTTGGAAACTTGACTAAACTGGCAGTGATAGCATATCAAGAATTAAAAGGAATTAGACCATTAAGTGGTTATGTCGGACCACTTACAAGAGCAGAGTTAAATAAATAATTATGAAACAAATTATAAAAAGTGCGTTAATGAGATTTTTAAGAGGATTTATAGCAGGAGGTATCGGAGCAATGGCGTTGATCCTACCAGTTGGAATACAAAACTTCAACGATCTTTCAAGTTGGTTAGTAGCATTGCTATTAGCAGGAACAGTAGGAGCAATATCAGGAGGAATACAAGCGTTAGATAAATACTTCAGGGACTCAAAAGAAGAAGTAAAAGTAGAAGTTAAGAAATAAAGGTCGTAACAAGAATAACTAATAAAATAAAATTATGATTTTTGAAGAAACACAAGAGGAGGAAACTACTCCTGAAGAATTAGAGTCATTGTTAGAGGAAGAAGAAATTGACGACGAGGACGAAGAAGAGGAAGAGGAAATGGACGACGAAGAAAATGACTGCTGTAATGGTTGCGAGATATAAGAAATAAAAAAGCCAACCTTAACGATTGGCACAAAAACGTCTTTTTAGTTTTACTTCACTATATTAGACGGAAAAAGTCAAGGTTTATTACAATAAAATAAAGAAGTCCTGCACCCACCTGTAGGGCTTTTTTGTTGTTGTGGAAAACTGGGATTGCAATTCTACGCATTGTATTATACTATTATATTATAATCAAGTCGATAATAATTTGACAATAAATTGATAGTGTGTTAGGATCTAAATATAAGATAATAATAAATAAAAAATATGAACCAATACAACAAAAAAACAGGAAAAGTTTACGAAGGAAGAAATCAAGCAGAGTTGTTAAATGCAAAAGAAAATAACAATTATCAATCAGACGAATGGTTAACATTTTTACAAGCAAGAGAGTTAGGATTAAAAATTAAAAAAGGAAGCAAGGGAGTAGGAATTTTCAAAGGATTTGGAAAAATAGAAAAAAAAGACAAGGACGGAAAAATAAAGGTCGAGTCAGGACATTATGGATTCGCAAAAGTATTCAATATGGATTGCACAGAGAAAGTTAAGGTGGAAGCATAAGCTTCTACCAATAGAAAACAAATGAAAAACAAAGAAGAAATATTAAAAATGATTGACAATATAATTAATCAAGCAGGAGAAGAAGGAGAACTTTATACCTGCGAATTATTAGAAGAATTAAAAGAGAAAATTGATAAAAGTTTTTAAAATATGGAAAATAAAATAAAAGAAACAAAGGAAATATTAGAAAGGTTCGGAATAACACCAACACAAGAAAATATTGAATTAGCAATGAGATATGATCAAAATAATCTTATTGTAAATTTAGAGAACGCAGCAATTAGTTATTTTGAAACATTAAAAGGAGCAATAAAAAAATAAAAAAATGATATATAAAATACAAATAGAAATAAACGGAGAGATTATGGAAACAGAAGTATCAGCTAAAAGTATAGAGGAGGTTGAAGAAATGATAAAACTAAATACATCTATTTTGCAAGAAACAGAAAATAATTAATAGATAAAAATAATTAATTAATATAAACAAATATATGAAAGTAAAAGAACTAATAGAAATACTAAAACAGCAAGATCAAGATAGAGAAGTTTATCTATCAAGAGATTGCGAAGGTAATAGTTTCGGAACAATAGGAGAAAGTAGTTTTGAAGAATACAGAGAAAATATCTTATTGATATATCCTGAAGAGGAATATGTTGATTTAGAAGATATTGACGAAGATAATAATGAAATTGATGAAGATGTAGCAGGATCTCATCAGAACGGCGAAAGATAATAAATAATAAATAAAAAATATGGAAAAGAAAATAAAACAAACAAAGGAGTTATTAGAAAGATTCGGAATAACTCCAACGCAAGCCAATATTGAGCTTGCAATGAAACAGAATAATCTGTTGGTAGATTTAGAAAATGCAGCAATTGGATATTGGGAAAGTGAAATAAAAAAGAAAAACAGAATAGAGATGCTTGAAAAGCTTACATATTTCAAAAAAAATGTTCAATGCAGGGTAAGGATAGGGGGAAAGGTGGTTGAGTTTATTAAAACTTGGGAACACGATGATGCAATGGGGGATAGTGATTATAGCTGGAAAATAACGAGTGGTCAGGAATTGTTAACAGATGAAGAGTTTAACGAGATAGCAGATTTTATAGACATTGAGATTGTAGGTTTATAAAGGTCGGAATCATAATAAGATAATTAAAATATAAAATTATGAACAAAAAAAATATAGAAGTTAAAAACGATAAGGTAGAGATAAAAATAGATTTCCAATTAGTGTGGAGCTTTATGTGGAGATGGATAGTAATAGTAATGGGAACGTCATTTGTAGCAGGGTTGATAATATCAGTATTATGAACAAGGGACACTCAACAACAGAAGCACTAATCAAGTGGATATTAATAATTATAATCGGTGGGTCAGTGATATATGGACTTGCAATATTGTTAAGCTATGGATCCGACAATATTGATAAACAGTATTGCTACGGATTACAAGCTCAAGCCGAGCAGTATAAAAACTTTGGTTTTAGCAAGGATAATGTAGGAGGTTTCTACATTACCAAGCTGGATAAGGAGCAATGCGACCATTTCGGAATTAAAATTAACGCAGTAGTAAGATAAAAAAATATGACAAGAGAAAACATTAAAAATTATTTATTAGAAAAGACAGACATAGTAAATGGCCTTGATCAAAATATATTGATAGCAAATGCAACACAAGAACTTTATAATGAAGATTTAATAAATTGCGATTTTAATTATAGAGAGTGCGAATGTGATAGTTGGCTACAATGTGAGTATTTTTCAGAAAAATTAAATCACACAATCATAGTAGATTATGATGTAAGAGGAGAATACGAGAGCATTGATGATTTAATAGATACGCTTGCTATGTATATGGAACAAGTGGACGCAATTGAAGCAAGAATAATTTGACAATAAGTTTATATCAATATATAATAAATATATAATAATAAAAATAATAATATGGCAAAAGAAATAGTTAAAAAAGAAGATAGCTTAAAGGCGTTTGAAAAAAACTTTCAAGAATCAATAATCAAGGCCAAGGAGGGACTTGAATTATTAAAAGAAAATGCTCGCTTTAAGATCAACTCGCAGAAGAAGTTAGAGGAAAGCAAGGAGATTATGGTTAGTGTTAAGGAGGAAAAAGAAAACGCTAAACTTTTAAGGGACTGGTATTACAAACCAATATATGATTTTTCTCAATTGATTTATAGGCCAATAAAGGAATATGAGGACGAAGTTAAAAAGATTGAGGACTTTCACAAAGCAGAACAGCTTGCTTGGTTAAGAAAATTACAGGAAGAAGAAGACAAGAAAAGAAAAGAGATTGAGGAAAAATTAGAAAAGGAAGAGATCAGTTTAGATCAAGCAGGGAAGAAATTAGAAAAAGTAGAGTCAAAGGTCGAGGCAATCAAAGGAGTAACTACGAGAAGGGTAGTCAAGATTGTAGATTTTGCCAAAGTTCCTGATAAATACAAATTGCCTAATATGCCATTATTGAATGAGGATATTTTAAGGGGCAATGTAGAAGTTCCGGGAACACAAGTTGTAGAAGAGCAATCATTAAGTAATAGATAAAAATATGGAAAAGAAAACAACACAAAACAAGGTTAAGAAAACAACAAAAAAAGTAGCGCCAAAAAAGAAGGAGTTAGTTGTAAAAGAGCAACAAGTAACTGATCCAGCTTTATTAACTCAAGCAAAGATTGACTTGATTAAAAGGACGGTGGCAAAGGGAGCAGATAACGACGAACTTCAAATGTTTTTAACAGTTTCAGCGAGAGCAGGATTAGATCCTTTCACTAAACAAATACATCTTGTAAAGAGATGGTCTAAGGCAGAAGGTAGAGAAATAGCCACTATTCAAACAGGAATTGATGGATACAGGGCCATTGCTGAAAAGACAGGAAAGTATGGAGGTTCAGACGATGCAACATTTACCTTTACTAAAGAGGGGGGCAAAATACCGGAAAGCGCAACAGTAAAAGTTTTCAAGGTAATGGGAGATAGAACCATAGAGATTAAAGCAACTGCTTACTGGGACGAGTTTTTTCCTTCAAACGAAAAGCTTGCGTTTATGTGGAAAAAAATGCCTAAACTAATGTTGGCAAAATGTGCAGAAGCGTTAGCATTAAGAAAAGCATTTCCTAATGTTTTATCAGGAATATATACTCACGACGAACTTGATCAGGGAGAGGGTGAGCAGAAGGACAATAAAAAATCAACACTTGATAATTCAAAAGCATATATATATTCAGCAAAATCTTTAGAACAGCTTGAAGATTTTAAGGGAAGGATTGAGAAAGCAAAGATGGACGAGAAGACAAGGAAGAAGCTATTGAAATACTGCGAAGAAAAACACGAAGAGTTAAGTATGGCAGTTGATGAAGCCGAAGTATTATGAAAGAACATTTTAGTTACAGTCAATATACTCTTTTCAAGAGCAGTCCTCAGTGGTATTTTAAGAGGTATTTCAAGGGGATTAGTTATGACGGAGGATTTGAGTTTGGTAAGAAGGTATCAAACAAACTTGAACACGACGAGGGCGATGATATAGAATTAAATCTTTTAGATGCTTTTATTAAAAAATATCCGATTATGAATTATGAAATTGAATGCGAGTTTGAGGGCATAAAATTAAAAGGAGCATTTGATGGATTTGATGAAGACAAACTACATCTTGGAGAATATAAAACTGGAGATATAAAAAATCCGTGGACACAAGCTAAGGCAGATAAGCATATACAAATTGATTGGTATTATCTAATGATTTATGCAAGGGACAAGAAACTGATTAATAAAGCGACACTTCATTATATTCCAGTGCAAAGGATAAAAAGTCCGAATGGTATATTGTTAAAAGAAGATATTATTTTTGAGAAGTTAAGAGATTTTGAAACGAAGAGAACTCTTGGGGATATAGCAAAACTTGGAGTAGACATAAAAAGAACTTGGAAGCAGATACGGGAAATGTCAGATTTTTATCTACTTAATGGTTATGTAATAATTAAAGGTAAGAGATATGAATAACTTAACAACATTTCAAGAAAAAACATTAAAGGTCGTAAAAGAAGCAAGCCGAGCAAGGCCGGTAACAGCAAAAAGATTAGCTTTTATTATTAACTTAAAAGAAAATCCAGGGAAAGAAGGGGCCAATATGAGATCCATTATTCACGCATTAAGAGTTAAGGGGTATCCAATATGCGCTAACGGTAAGGGATATTATTATGCTCAAACATCAACAGAACTTTCAGAATATATAGTTTCATTAGGCACGAGAATAATGAAAGTAGAGGAGGCTGTTAAAGGACTTCAAAAAAGTTTTGATAAGGTTAGGAGTGTCCGGTGCGCCAATCAAGAACAGATAACAAGGTTATTTTAGTTGACAATAATTTTATAGAAAGTTATGATACAGATATGAAAAAAAGATTAAATAGAAAAATCAGAGAAAATCAAGTAATTGCCTTTATAGGTAAATATGAAAAGAAGAATAGTTATGCGCCTACTTATTCAGAGATCGCCGACGAATTAGAATTGTCAATGCAACAAATTTTTAATATCACAAAGGGGTTAGAAGAAAAAGGTCAAATAATTAAAACTAATGACAGGAACAGAAAGCTTGTTGTTAATAAGAAATAAAAAATATGAACTTAAATAAAGTAATACTCTGCGGAAGAGTAACAAAAGCACCTGAAATACTGATGACACAGTCAGGACACAAGGTTGCTAAAATATCACTTGCAACAAATGAGTATCAAGGAAAAGATAAACAAGATAAAACAACATTCCATAACTTAGTGGCGTGGAATAAAATAGCAGACATTGCTCAACAGTTTGTTGTTATGGGACACGAGATTATGATTGAGGGAAGAATTGACAATAGATCTTATGAAGACAAGAATGGAGTAAAGAAATACATATCAGAAATTATAGTTGAAAGGTTACAGCTTGGAAATAAGCCAAGGCCAAAGACAGCAGATCAAGCAGATCCTAATTTAACATCAAACTATCAAGCACCAAAAGAATATCAGCCAATAAAAGAAAATGACGACATTCCGGTAATAGAGGACATTGACGAAATAGATATTAGTTCAATTCCATTCTAAAATACAAGGTTATGGCTATAAAAAAAGAAAAATTAATATGTGGGAAAAAGGAGGCAGATATTAGAAAGATATATTTTTCTAAAAAATTACCTAATTTTCTTACAGAAATACAAGCAAATAATAAAATAACAGAAAAAGAATTAAAGGACCTTGTAGAATTATTAGGAAAGTTTAGAAGTGAAGAAAAAGAAATAACAAGTAAAATTGCAAAGGAGGTTGGAGTTGAGGCACTTGGAATAACAGAGGTAGCACCTCCAACGATAGAAGAGCTTACAACAGAAATGAGCGAAGAAGAAAAAACAAAGTTTGAAACTTGGAAAGCAGAAGTTGATAAGGCCAATGAAACAGTTAAGAGTATTATTAGGGAGGCAACACAAACTGCTTTTGCAGGCAAAACAGTTGATAGAGAAAAATGGCTTGACTGGGGACTAACCATTGCAAATCTTTCAAGATATATTGACGCTGATAGAGTTTATAAGGATCAATTATACAGAAAGAGAATGATTGATATTATTGACAGATATGGCGTTTCAAGGAAAGAGGCAGAGGAAAGGTCGAAAATAACAAAAGAGTATGCTGATTATAAAAATGCTATTTTATTTAAGGATAATTTAGAGGAGATAATCAGGATATGCAAGAAGAAGGGAGGTTACGACTATTGATTTATGGATAAAGGACTGCTTTTTATAAAAATAATGATATTGATATTGTTTATCGCAGGACTTCTTACAGGTTTAGCGATAGGAAGTAATAAGGATCCAGTTTGTTATTATCAAGGCCGTGATATTTTTATAAAAGCTGAACACTCACCAATCTTAATCAAGGAAAAAATCAATGCAGTGATTACTGCTTACAATACTGTCCCTGAACAAACTTGGGGAGACCCTTGCATATCAGCTTCGGGCGACAATATATGTGGAATGAGCAATGTAGTAGCTTGTCCACGATCAATCCCATTAGGGACTTGGGTAATGATAGATGAGGATTACTACTTATGCTTGGATAGGTTGGCTCTGAAGTATGATTATAGATTTGATATATCTTTTGATAAAGATATTCAAGGGGCAAAAGAGTTTGGTAAACAATATAAAGAAGTAATAATTCTACAATAATATGGAAAAAGAATTAGAAAAATTATTAAATAGCTTTAAGAATGACGATATTATTATTGATAAAGTTGAAGAATATTTAGACCAAAACTTCATTGGGAAGAAGGAAGTCAAAAAGATTCTTGAATTACGAATAAGAATATATGAAAGATTCCACGATGGTGACAGCGAAGATTTTGTTGAAGGTTATTTAGAAGGATTAGAAGAATTATTAGACATAATAAAATAAAGAAGTATGAACGCAAAAGAAGAATTTTTAGAAGCAATAAAGGGTGAAAAATTAGTGTGTGCTAAAATAGGATTAGATAGAGAAAATTGTGGAGATAAACCAGATTGGAAAATATTAAAACCTAATTATTCACAAGAAGATTTTGATAATTTCTGCAAAGAGTTAGACTTTAATTATGATAGTGGATTTGGTTCACAAGAATTATTTGGAACTATTCTTTTTGAAGATAGTTATTCTGATAGGCACGAATATGACGGAAGTGAATATTGGGATAATCATAAAATGCCGACCATAGAAGAAATAATTAACTAACCACATACAAAAGATATGGAAGAACAAAAAATAGGCAAGATATTAGAAAAAGGAGAGTCAACTTTCCGCAATGGTGCTGGTGGTGCTATTTGTGGAGGGGTAGTTAGTAAATCGGTTTTTGATAGCGACCCTTGGGCTTATATGATGGCTTGTTATATGGACGACGATAAGTTTGAGCAATATGTTAGTTTGAAAAAAGAGGGCAAAGATAAAGAGGCAACGGTGTTTTTTAATAATAATGCTAAAAGTGCAATTTAATTTATTATAAAGAACTATGAATAAAAAAGAAAAGTTTGAAAAAGCAATAGAGTGGTTAGAAGGTGCATCTTGTAACTGTGAAAACATTGAAAAATTAGGAACGATATCATTAGCCAAAATAGTTAAAGACCAAATTGATAATGCTATTAAATATCTTAATGACGAAGAAATAGATGAAGATGTTTTTGGTAAATAAATAATTAAAATAAACAAAGAAGTATGAAAACATTTATAGTATATAGAACAAAGGCAAGAGATGTAGTTAATGAGATAGAAAAAAATAACTACAACGAACCAGACCAAATACAATTTGAAGGAGTAGAATTTTGGGACGGCACAGTTGCTATTAGATGGCATACAGAAACAAGGTCAATGTCTTACTGGAATAGTATGGAAGATTTGAAGAAAGTCCATATTTATGCCCACCCAGATTATGGGACAAGAGTAGAATGGTCAGATGGTAAAATAGAGAATCTATAATTAACTAACCCCCTACAAAAGATATGACAAAAGAAACAAAAATAAAAGAATATAAATCAGACGCAGGAGCATTCGCAATAGGATTAACCAAAAAAGAAATTAAGATGTTAACTTTTTGGGCTTGTGTTGGAGTTGCTCGTTCAAAAGGAGGAATGTATGAACAGGTAATTCCATCTTTATTAAAATACTTTTCTAAA
>Ga0265294_10004438_pt1 | contig 17548 bp, 18 predicted proteins | sample MunlanPumphouse3_FD_192504 | JGI IMG/M metagenome (GOLD analysis project Ga0265294, IMG submission 192504) | Groundwater microbial communities from a municipal landfill in Southern Ontario, Canada - Pumphouse #3 | ecosystem: Environmental > Aquatic > Deep subsurface > Groundwater | place...
TACTGAGAAAAATTTTTAAAGACCACTTCTCAGCTTTTTGTGTGCCTAATTTGTGTTTGAATTTTTTTTCAATTTTATCTTGACACATTATAGTTGGTCTCTCTCTGTATTTTGTTATACTACACAAATTGAAATTTAAAAACAAAATTTATATAACTTTAGGGCAATCACTGAAAAAAATTAAATTAAAGTATACTTTAATTTAACGATAGAAGCCTCACGGACTTTTTTTCCCGTTTCACTCTTGTTAGTAATCTACATCCTAACAATTCATATTGCTATACTTTTTAATTATTATCTATTTTTAAAAACCTTACATATTGAATTATTATAATATACTTTTAAAATTTTTTCTTCATTTTGATTATTAATAAAATTATAATGGTTTTTAAAAATATTTTTAATTTTTTTAACATATTTAACTTTATAATATTTTATTTTATTTAAATGTCTTGTTAAAAGAAATTCATTAAATATATATTTATGGTTTTTTATTTCTTCAAATGTTTTATAGATTAAAAATAATCCAATTAAGTATGAATTTAATCCTTGATAAGTTAAAAAAATAATAAATATTATAATTATAAAAATACTTATAACATTTAATAACCATAATGCTTTTTTATAGCTAAAAATACTTTCAAAAAATGTAAGTAATATCTTAGATCCATCTAAAGGAATAATTGGTAGTAAATTAAATAATAAAATATATTTATTATAATTAAGAAAGATATTATAACTTAAATCACTGATATAGTATTTATTTAATAGAAAAAAAACTGGATATAGAAGACCTTGCATACATACTCCAGCTAAACTAATAATTAAAATCTCGACTGTTTTGCTATTTGAATTAACACTACTATTTATAATACTTCCAAAGGGAAGTATTAATATATTATATATTTTATATTTATAAATTTTTAAAAAAATAATATGTCCTAAGTCATGAATTAATAATATTGTAATAATAATTAAAAAGTAATTAAAATAGCCAGCTAAAAGAACACTTAATAATATTATATAAGTAAGTGGGTGAATATTAAATAAATTCTTCAAAATTTAAAACTTCACCGTTTTTCATAAATAAAACATATAATTTATTACTAGTAGCATTAGCAATTACCATATCAGATTCTACATAGTCATAGAGTTTAATACTAATGTCTGTCACGTTTCCATACCAATAATCTATCCCATCCATACCTTGAATAATAATTGTATTTCCATAATTGTCTTTTTCGCCAATAAAAACAACTATCCCACTTTTAAATGGTGAAACACTTTTTACATCACTTAAGACTGCTCCATTGTGATAAGCATTTACATCGCTATAGGTAAGAGTACTTTTATTAACTACTAAATCTTCTGCCTCAGGCAGTACTTTTCCAAAATATTTATTATAAATTTTAGTGAAATTACTAAAATTTAAACTTTTATCATAAACATTTTTTTTAAAGAATAAAAGATTATTATCACTATAATTAACAAATATAGATAGAGCTAAAAATATGATTATACTTAAAAGTATTCTAATTAATAATGATTTTATATATTTTTTATGAATCATAGATATCACCTACTAAAGTATATTTACTAAAGATATATTTAAGACCAATTATGAAAATCATTAAATTGAATAAATAATTTTTAATTAAATAAGTACCTATGTATAAACTAAGATTATTATATATTCCATAAATTAATGTTCCAAAAATAAAATAATATATTGATAAAAGAATTAAGAGATTAATAATATTTTCATTAATATTTTTAAATATAATTATTTTAAAATAATACATTATAATTATAATTATAGTAATAATTGGAAAGCCATTTAAAATAATATCAAGAATTAAAATTAAATATAATATTTTATCATTTAAATAGACCGTATTAAGTAAGACAGATGCCATAAATATATTTACTGAATTAAGGATAATAAAATCTAAGAATATCATATTTCTCTACTTACTACCGCAACATAATTAAGATTATTAAGAGGCACTGTTTTAACTGTCAGATAATTATCTAAAACATCATATTTTATTTTAATGACTTTTCCGAGATATGTTCCATAAACACTATAAACGTAATCATTCATTTTAATATCTGTATAATTAGATACCTCTTTAATTACTAAATTATGCATATCATCTGGGCCAATTATTTTACCTGTCTCATTATTTATTTTTACTACTAAATTAGTATTATATATATAATTTATTTCACTAGTGTTAGAATTTATTTTAGAAATGATTCCTATTAATCCATCTTGACTAATTACTTCATCACCTACTTTATAGTCACTTCCGTTTATTATTAAATTATTTAGACCATAACTATTTTTGACAATATTACTTATTATATAATTATCTTTTAAATTTATATTATTTTTAAAATTAAGAAGATCTTTTAAATTATTTTCTAAATAATTATTTTTATCTTGTAATAATTTTATTTCTAAATTATCATTTTTTAAAAAAAGAGTATCATTAATATTAGTAATAATATTTAATAAATTATTACGAAATAAAATTGTAAATATTAATAAAATATACACTATATAATTAGGTTTCATGTTTTATCATCTCTTTAAAAAAGCTATAATAATCGTCTCCAGTTGTTATTAAGTGATCAAGAAGGGGAATACCAATTAAGTTGCCAGTTTCAATTAAACTTTTTGTAAAATGACAATCATCTTCTGAAGGTAAAATAACCCCTGATGGATGATTATGCATAATAATTAAGGCTGATGCATTTTCTTTGATTGCATAATGATATATTTCTTTTGGAGATGCCAAGCTCGATGTTTCAGTACCTTTATACATAATTTGATAATTTATAAATCTTTTTTTACTATCAAGTAAAATTACTAAGAGTTCTTCTTGCTTTTTACTACCTATTAGATGAGAAAAATATTGATGAACTAAATCGGTATTATTTAAAAGCACTCCCCTTTCTATTTCTTTAGTAGTAACTCTTTTACCTAGTTCAATAGCGGCAAGTAATGTAATAGCTTTTACTTTACCTAAGCCTTTAATTGAAGTAAGTTCAGCGATAGTAAGATTATCTAAATAACTAATAGATTTTATTTTAGTTAATACCTCACTACTTAATATTTTTACATTTTGGTTTTTTGTTCCAGTTCTTAAAATTATGGAAATTAAATCCTCATTACTTAAATTAGATGCTCCATATTTAAGTAATCTTTCTCTTGGCTTTTCACTAGCTGGTAAATCTTTTAAAATCATAACTATTCTCCTTTATAACTTGTCATTATTAACTCATTAAGACTTGTTAAAACATTATCTGATCCGTTTTCCATTGAAGGCTCATATTCAGATATTGATTTAATTAAAGCTTCATCAGTTAAAACAATATCTTTTAAATAATAATTAATATTATTGTTTTTTAAATAATCTTCCATTTTTAAAATAACTTTATCATTAGTTAAAATACTATAATATATCCGGTAAACATCATCATCAGTTATTATAATTGAAGGTTTATAATTTTCTTTAAGTGCTAAAGCTGCATCAAAGTCATTAAAAACTCCTAATTGAAAAGCAGTAGCTGGAAGTGAGCTTGCAAAAACTTTTTTAACATTAAAATCAGCATCTTGAAATATAAGATAACCAAAGAAGCTTCCCACAATTAATGATAATAAATAAGGTGTTATTTTTTTCATACTTGCTCCTATTTAATTATATAATTAATAAAGTAATTATTTTGTCTAATTTTGACTTATTACAAAATAAAAAGAACCAAAATTTATTGGCTCATAATTAATTCATTACAATATTATATATTGTATAAGCATATAAGTATCCAAGTATTATTGTAAATATTGTTACAGTAATAGCTATAACAATTTTTCTATTATCATCCATCTTAAATATCTATGTAATAACCAGTATTATATATGTTTCCTTCATCTTCAATTAGTACTAAACTTTTACCAATTCCTTTTTTTAAATTAACTTGATTGTTTTCTACTTCATAAATATACCCAGTGCCATATTCATCTAGTAAAATTAAATTATAATTTTCCTTATTATACATAATTGATAGTTTATTAGCTGATAATTCTAAAGGAATTGTATAAAGGATTGCTTTTTTAAATTTTTCATCATATTGCTCTTTTGTATATTTACTGCTTATCTGATTTGCACTGTAACTTTTCGGTGTCACTTTACTAAATGTATAGCTTTGATCATAAATCGGCATTTTACTAATATAATTATAAGTATTAGAAATTGTCATTTTAAATACCTCTTCATCATCTTTTAAAGTAATAATAGTTGAGTAAAAATCTCCTTCATCACTTAATTTGCAATTATCCGTACTATCAACAAACGATCTAAATTCACGACCAAACAGTATTGTTTTTTCATTATTATTTAGATAATAATCACCAAAAGTAAAACTAAAATAATCCTCACCATAGCGCCACTTTTCTGTAATTTGTTTCTTTGATGCATCTATTTTATAATCACTTGCGGTTGATTTTAAACCTTTGGAAGCTTGACAAGACCATGTATCAGTTAAATCCCAACCATTATTTATTAGTGTTAAAGTATTATTATCTAGTTTAGCATTAAAATTTCCTTTTGGATAAATAAAATTAGAAATAGTTGGTGTTAATAAATATTTACTAAATTTTTCTGAATAATATTCAGGATTAGCTAGTATCCACTCTATTTTACCATTTTTATTAATATTTATTAATGTACTATAATAATAAATTCCTACTAAAACTGAGTCTGTTTTTTCATCATAATCTAAAGAATTAATATAACCAAAATTATCTTTAATGCTATTTAAATGGTTTGCATCAATCTCTGATAACATCTTAAATATATCATATTCTTTTTCTATTTCTCCAGTTGATAAATTTAGTTCAATTACTTTTTCATCATCTGTTGCATACAAGATATTGCCGTTTTTAAGTTCTGTATAGTTATGATAATAAGGATTAGATAGTTCATATGAGTTATAAACTTTTCCTAATAAGTCAACTTCTAACATTCCGATAGCTTTATCTCCAATTGCTTCTGGGCTCGATAATAAAAAGTGACCATTTTGAAGTTTAGTTAATTGTTTATATATTTGATTTGTTAAAAACCATCTAATTTCTCCGTTTTGATCAAAGGCAGCAGCAGTATTACCAATTGGTGTTGAAACAAAGTAAAAATCATTATCATCAGCAGCTAAATTATTGGTAATAACTTCAACATCTGGAAAATAGATCATTAATATATCGTCACTTTTTTCAACAGGAATACTTAATGTATTTGCTGTTCCATCACTTAATTCTATAGTCACTTGATTATTATAATCTAAATAAAGACCATAAATAGGAATATAATGAGTAGTATCTTCTTTAGTATTATAAACTAAATCTTTACCCCCATCTTTAGCTAAAACTTTAACTTGAATACTAACTTTAGTAGCAGTTTTAAAACCAACAATAGCAGTTAATGGAGATATTCCATAGGGATTAACCATAATTAAAGGCTCTGCTGAAGTATAGTCTCCTTTTTCTATTTTATTCAAAATTTCTGTATCAATATCATCCTGATTAGCAATTAAATTAATATTATTTTTTAATAAATTATAATCTTCAAAAGAATATAATTTATCTTTTTCTAAATTGTTTTTTTCTTTTATAAGTAAAAATCCCCCCAATAATATAAGTAAAATTAAACTTATTGTAATTATTAAATTTTTTTTATTCATACCAATTCTCCTATTCTAACATATATGGATTTGTATAAGATCCATCCCCACCAGTTATTTTAGTATTAGCGTTTAAAACTATAACTGGTTTAACTCCCAATTTATGTCCACCATTAGTAGTAACTATGCGATCGGTATTTGAAACCCTTAATTTAAATGAACCATTTGCCTGGCTTACATCACCATTACTATTAACATATAATGATTTATTATAACGGGGAAATACATAACGAGAAAAATATCCTTCCGCTAAGTTGTATCCTTCTTCATAATAAACATTTTTTTCATAAAATGTTCCTAATCCCCATTCACTGGCACTATTTAAATAACTGGATTCGCAATTAAATGCTAAACATTTAGAAATTTTACTATATTCAGCATACGATAATAATCCAACTTTTTGAGTAATAGTAGCAGTATCAGTAGTAGAATAACCGGTAATATCAAAAGCTGCAGTTTTCAAATACTTGTTAAAATCTGTCAAAGCATATTGAAAAGTTAAAGTTAAATAAGTATTTAGACCATTTGGATCTTGAGTTAATAAGTAACTGGATTCACTGCTACTTAATGACTGATTTGAGTTACAACAAGCTGCAGGATCACAAACATAGCTATCAACTAAATCAGTAAATGCATAAGTATCTCCAGTTACATTATTTAAAATTAAATTAATACTATTATCAGTATTTTTTTTATAAATACGCCATATTTTATTAGAATAACTTAAATAATTACCATCTTGACTTTCTGTATACCAACAAGAATTATCTGACTCTTTAACGCAATCATCATCAATGTTTGTTATCTCTGACAAATTATCCATAACTTCATAACTAATAGTAGATGTAGGTGATGACTGATCACTATTTAAACCTAAATAAGTAATTACTGGATTAAATGTTCCAGCTACATTAGTTGCTAAATCAACATTATATTTAGAATTATCTAAAGAAAAAGTCTCACCTCTTCTATTAGTTGCGTTAACTGATGCAGTTATTGGATTATTAATTACTACTTTTTCTTTACTTACTGCTCCATTTATTGCAACTATATCATCCATTGATGGTGAGACGATAAGTGATCTTTTTAATTCTTTTACATTCTCGGTACCTGGTATTTGATAAATAAAATCAAGAGAATAAGTGCCTGGTACACTTAAGTTTGCATCACATACAATGTCAGTAATAATATCCGTAATTTGATAATCAAGGCTGACAACCCCATCAGCTGTTATAAATCTCAGCGCTGGTGTTCCCCATAATGATTCATATGAAGCAATATCACTACACATAAAATTATCACCATATTCTAAAACAACATTTTGGGCTTCTAAATATGGCTCATCTACAGATTCTGCAGGATATTCAAAATTTAAAATACCATTTACATCTAATGATGCTTTTAGTATATCATTTTGGTCGCCAAGTCTTTCCCCTGTCTCAGGATTCACTAAATCTTCATCAATCAATCCCTCTTCAATTAAATCTGTTACTTCAATTACTACATAACCACGATCAGACTGTAACTGACTTGCAAGTAATGAATTATTAGTTAGATAAACATCTGCTGAACTAATGACTTTATTAACAAAAGTATCATAATCATCGGTTTTACTTTTATCAAATACTTTATTTAACCCAACACTAGCAACAAAACCGATAGCAACTAAGATAACTAGAGATACAATAATTTCAACAATCGTAAAACCATTTTTTTTCTTCATTTTCTTTTCACTCCTTATTATAAACATAATAGCAAAATAATTTAATTAAGACAAGTTATTTTACACTAACTACACTACATTATAATTGCGTCATTTCAAAAAAAAATACTTATTTATTAAGTATTACAACTGCTTAAATAAGCAAATTAATATTGTTTTCCATAATACAATTTATGTTTGCCAAACTTACCACATATTGTACATGGCTTATTACTTGCATCATCATTAAGTGGCATACATCTACTTTTTAAACCATATTTTTCTTTGACATGTAATTCGCATGCTTCTTCGCCACACCAAGAAGTTAAAATAAATCCTGGTTTTTTTATATATTCTTCAAACTGGTCTAAAGTATCAGCTTTATGCATCATTGTATTTCTTCTTACTTCTGCTTTTTTATATAAATTGTCTTGGACTAAAGTAAGTAATTCTTTAGTTTTAATTATTACTTCATTTATATCACTTTTAACAGTTATTTTTTCTAAAGTATCTCTTCTAACTAAAGTAATTTTATTTTCTTTTAAATCTCTTTCTCCTATTTCAAGTCTAAGAGGATAGCCTTTAACTTCTGCTTCGGCAAATTTAAAGCCTGGTGATTTATCAGTATTATCAGTATAAAAACTTATATCATTTTCTTTTAGTTTATTTTCAATATTATCTACTAAACTTTTTACATCACCAATTGGAACAATCCCTACTTTAATCGGCGCGATTTTTGGTGGAAGAACAAGGCCTAAATCATCACTATGGACCATAATTAAGCCACCAATCATTCTAGTTGATACACCCCAGCTTGTTTGATAGGGGCGCTCTAAAACATTATCTTTATTTAAGAATTTAATATCAAAAGCTTCTGAAAATCCAGTGCCAAAATAGTGACTAGTACCGTTTTGAAGGGCAACTCCATCATACATCATTGCCTCAACGGTATAAGTTTCTTCAGCTCCGGCAAATTTTTCTTTTTCAGTTTTACGGCCTGTAATTACAGGTATTGCTAAATAATCTTTTTGAAATTTCGTATAAATATCCAGCATTTGCAAAGTTTCAGAGCGAGCTTCTTTTTCTGATGAATGCATGGTATGACCTTCTTGCCATAGTATTTCTCTTGAGCGCAGGAACGGTCTAGTTGTTTTTTCCCATCTCACAATCGGGCACCACTGATTATATAAAAGTGGTAAGTCTCGGTATGACTTAATTATTTTTTTATAATGGTCACAAAAAAGAACCTCACTAGTAGGTCTTACTAGCATTCTTTCTTCTAATTTTTCATCACCACCATGCGTTACCCAAGCTACTTCTGGGGCAAAGCCTTTTACATGTTCTTTTTCAATATTAAATAGTGACTCAGGAATAAACATTGGCATTTGTACATTAACATGGCCAGTTTCTTTAAACATCTTATCAAGCACGGCAACCATATTTTCCCATATAGCATAGCCATAGGGACGAATAATCATGCTTCCTTTAACTGATGAATAATCAATTAAATCTGCCTCTTTAATAACATCGTTATACCACACTGCAAAATCAACATCACGACTAGTTATATTCTTATTGTTTTTTGCCATAAACATCACTCTTTTCTTTTATTAGTATATCAATTAATTATTTCTTGTTCAAGAATTAAATTAATCCCATATTTTTCAAATACTTTATTTCTAATATATTTAATTAAAGCTTTAATATCCTGGCTAGTTGCATCTTCTTTATTAATAATAAAATTAGCATGTTTTTCTGATATTTCAGCTCCACCTAAACGATATCCTTTAAGACCTGAGTCTTCAATTAGTTTACCAGCAAAGTATCCTTCTGGATTTTTAAAAACACTGCCAGCAGAAGGATATTCAAGGGGCTGGCTCCCTACCCTTTTTTTAGTTCGATCTTTAATTATTTCTAGAAGTTCTTCTTTATTACCACTATCTAACTTAAAAGTTGCTTTTAAAATAATAATTTTATCATCTTTTAAAGTAGTATGACGATATGAATAATTAAAATCATTAGTAGTAATAGTTTTTAAAACCCCATTATCAAGAACCTCAAGTTTAATAATTAGTGGCATTAATGATTCTTCATAACAACTAGCATTACCAATAACTGAGCCTCCGACAGTTCCGGGAATACCAGCTGCCCACTCTAAACCTTTAAGACTCTCTTTTACAGTTATATTTGCTAGTTTATTTAACATGTAAGATGCTCCAACGGTAATAGTATTACTTTCTATAAAAAACGGATTTAATTCAAGCTTTATAACTACCCCATCATAATAATCAGGTAAAATTATATTCGAACCATTTCCTAAAATAAAATACTTTACAGATATTTTATTTAAATAATCAAGTAAATCTCTTAATTTATTTTGATCATTAATAAAAATTAAATATTTACATCTAGCATCAATTTTATAAGTATTATAATTTTTTAAACTAGCATTATTTATTACTCTCCCAAACTTTTTCATTTAATCTTTCCTTTATTCTATTTTTAAATCTATCTTAGTTACGGCAAATTTTTCCACTATTTCAGTAATATTAAGATTGGTTATAAATAAGGTTGCTTTAAAATCAGCTACTCCTTTATTTAATGCATCTTTTAGTTTAGGTGATAAACTAAGATCTAAATTTCTAACTTCAGTTTTAAGTGAAGTAAAGGCATCTGTCTTCGCACCTCTTACAATACTAATTATTTCCAGCAAGCTACTACCTAAAGTTATTTCTTCTTTAAAATTATAGTTTATTTCTTCTAATAAAGTAAGATGAATTGAGGATTTAGTATGGTAAATTTCTTGAAATATTTCTTCGGTTATAAAAGGGAAATAAATACTAAACTTTTGAAGTAATTTATAAAGAATTATATAAATAGTCTTTTGACCACTTAATCTAGCATTATCACCAAATTCTTCTGGTCTATATAGTCGATGTTTAACTATTTCTAAATAATTATCACAAAAATTCCAAAAGAATTTTTCTAAAACATTAAGACCTAAACCTACTTCATATTCATCTAAATATTTTGTAAAACTGGTTTCCATTTCTTGATATAAGCCTAAAATCCATTTATCAAAAAATTCAAAATCAGTAAATTCTTGATCATGATAATCTGTTAAATGCATCTGAACAAATTTCGATGCATTATATATTTTATTAATCAGTTTTTTACCACGCTCAAAAGTTTCTTCACTGTAAGTCATATCAGTTCCAAGTCTACCAGAGCCAGCTAAGTATCTTATAACATCAGCTGAATAAGTTTTAATGAGTTCAAAGGGATCATTTTTACTATTATTTTTGCTTTTGCTTATCTTCTCACCTTTAGCAGCCATTACAAAGCCAGAGATCATGACATCATTCCAGGGTTTTTCATTAAAGTGATGAAAACTTTTAACAATTGTATAAAAATCCCAAGTTCTGATTATGTCATGAGCATTAGTTCTCAGACTCATTGGCTTTAACAGATGTTCTAAATTGTTAGCATCACCATATCTCATATTAATAAGTGGGGTAACCGATGATGTGGCCCAGGTATCCATTACATCTTTCTCAGGAGTAAATTTATCAGCCCCACAATTAGGACAATTTTTAATATTAGGTACATCAATAAGAGGATTTACTGGTAAATCTTTAATATCAGCTAAAATAACTTCCCCACAATTTTCACAATACCAAACTGGAAAAGGCACACCAAAATATCTTTGCCTTGAAATGCACCAATCCCAAGCTAAAGTGTTTACCCACTCATCATATCTGGTTTTCATATATTCTGGTCGCCATTTAATATCTGAACCAATTTTTAAGAAATCTTCTTTATAGTTCATAATATCTATAAACCACTGTTTTAGAACACTGTATTCAACTTCAGTACCACATCTTTCATGAACTTGAACTTCATGAGTAAGAGGCTTCTGTGAATCTAAATAGCCTCCTAATTCTAAATCTTCTAAGATTTTTTTTCTCGCAGCTTTTATTCTTAGACCACCATAATCTTTAATTTCATCTTTAATCCTGCCATCACTTGTTAAAATATGATTTAATGGTAATTTATATTTTTTCCACCACTCAATATCAGTTTGATCTCCAAAAGTACAACACATAACAATACCGGTTCCCTTGTCTTTATCTACTTTATCATCGGATAAAATAGGAACTTCAACATTGATAATTGGTATCAGAGCAGTTTTACCAATGAGTGATGCATTTACATCATCTTGCGGATTTACAAAAACACAAACTATTGCTGGTAATAACTCCGGCCTAGTTGTTGCAATCAAAAATGAATCCCCTGTTTCTTTTACTTTAAATTTAAGATAATTAAATAAGGCATCAACAGTTTTTGTTTCCAGTTCTGCTTGGGCAATTGATGTTCCGCATTCTGCACACCATAAAGCCGGACTAATTGCCTCATAAGCCTTTTTTTTATTTACTAAATCAATAAATGAAGCTTGACTAATTTTTATCGACTGAGGACTAATAGTTTTATAAGTAAGTTTCCAATCGGCACTAACTCCCATTTTACTAAATAAATCTTTATACTCGTTTTCATATTTATCAGTTGTTTCATAACATAGACGATTAAATTCTTCTCTACCAATTTCCGATGCTCTCTTGCCAAGTTCTTTTTCAACTAATCTTTCACTAGGAAGACCATTATCATCAAAACCAAATGGATAAAAAACATTATAACCTTTTAATCTTTTATATCTAGCAATCATTTCTGTTTGAGAATAAGAAAAAATATGCCCAATATGAATTTTCCCATTAGCATACGGTGGTGGTGTATCTATTGAAAATACTTCTCTTTCATCGAGAGTAAACTCATAAATATTGTTATCTTGCCAATATTTAAGCCATTTAGTTTCTACATCTTTAGCATTATATTTTTTTTCTAACATAATTTCCTCCTATATTAAAATTCTATTTTTATTATACTTTTTTCATACATATTGAAATCAATATTAACCATATAAATAAGTTTTGATTTTGTATTTTAAATGCAAACTTTTTATCTTTTAGTTTTTGTACCCAAAAACTTGGATTAAATTGATAAATATTTTCTTCTTCACTAACATCTATAATCTCAACTCTTTTAATATAAGGGTCAGAGAAAAAAACTTCCATGAATTACATATTGATTTATATTTGTTGGTTTATCAGATATTTCATTTAGCATATCAATATCCATATTAATCATAAAATCAAAAAGCATAAATTTTTTCATTTTCGTCTTCTGCAGTAATTGAAAAATCTATAGTAGGACTATAAATCTCACTCTTACTTATCATTTTACCATTATCATGTTTAAACTCTATATGTTGCACCTTATCGAACCAATATTTTAATATTGCATTATTTAAATCTATATCTTTATAGCAAAAAACATAATCCATTATTTTCAGATTTTTGACAATAAGCTTAGAAGGCTCAACATTTCCTATTTTTGAATATCCAAATTTATTTATTTCAATACCTCTTTCTTTTAAAAAAACAGCTATATATAAGGGCGAAAATTCGCGGTACCACCTTACTTTTATAACTGAGTTATTCTTTAATATTTAACGCTATTCTAGCGGATTTTCTAAAATTGCAACATTCTTATATTAATAATATTAACTCTCACCAAACGTTAACTCTCTTTAATTATTAATATAATACTCCTCAATTTATAACTGAAAACCTAAATTTATTATATATTAAGTAATTAAAATAAGCAAGTTTAAGTTGATTAAGTTCTTAGTTTAAAGTATAATTATAGAAGAATAAATAGGAGGCAGTTTTTATGGTTCAAGATAATTCTGATAATGAAGTTATACTAGATACCAACCAGTTAACTGGAAATAACTCTAATCTTATAACCTTTAACTTTGAAGAAATTCCTATTACTGATATTGTTAATATGATAATTTTAGATGCAATTAAAAATAAAGCATCAGATATTCACTTTGATCCAACCGGGGATGGACTGAAAATTAGAATTAGAATTGATGGCACTCTATTTGACTATAGCTTAGTGCCTTTATATGTCCAAAAAAACATGATTACCAGAATTAAAATTATTGCCGGAATGAATATTACTGAGTCGCGGATTCCTCAAGATGGTGCGATTAAAAACCAACTAGAAAATATAACTGTCGATCTGCGGGTTTCAAGTCTTCCCACTAATATTGGCGAGAAAATAGTTATCCGCATCCTAGATTATTCAATGAGCGCTGCCGGTCTTGAAGAACTTGATTTTAACAAACAAAATTTAGAAAAAGTATTAAAGATGATTGCCCAGCCAAATGGAATTATTTTAGTAACTGGAGCAACCGGTACTGGTAAAACAACAACAGTTTATTCTATATTGCAAAGATTAAATACAGAAGACCGTAATATTATCTCCGTTGAAGACCCAATTGAAATGAATATTGGGGGAATTAATCAAGTTCAAGTAATTTCAGATATTGGATTAACTTTTGCCAATGTCTTAAGAAGTATTTTAAGACAAGATCCAGATATTATAATGATTGGTGAAATTCGTGATGATGAAACAGCTAGAATTGCGGTTAGAGCATCAATTACTGGCCACCTAGTCTTATCAACAATTCATACTAACAACTCACTTAATACAATTGAAAGATTACTAGATATGGAAGTCGAAAGATATTTACTTGGCTCAGCCCTAACAGGAATTATTTCCCAAAAGCTAGCTAGACAACTATGTAAAAGCTGTCGAGGAGCAAGAGCAACAAACCAATATGAAAAAGATATTTTTAAAAAAGCTTTAAATATTAATGTAGATAATATATATACCGCTGTTGGTTGTCCTAAGTGTCATGGTGGCTATTTGGGAAGAATCGCTATTCATGAAGTATTAAGACTTAACCAAGAAATTCAAGATGCAATCACAAGTAATAAAGATAAAAACACTTTAAGAAAACTAGTTTATTCATCGGGAACTATAACAATGCTTCAAGATGGACTTGCAAAAGTAGTCGAAGGACAAACAACATTTGAAGAAATATTAAAACTAATAGATTTAGAAGATGACTTAGGTTCAAAATCTAATTTAGGTTTAGAACAAACTATCGAAGATAGTATTATTAATAATAAAAATAGAGATTATGATATTTTAGATATTTAATATCTATTTTTTTAAAAAAAAATAAAAATTACTCATTTTCAAATAATTTTTATTTTGGCTGAACTTTATTAAAATATTCAGTAAAAATACTGGCAAGTTCATCTTTTTCTTCGGTAGTCATTGGTAAATATGGATTATCATCAACTCTTTTACTATAAGATGAAAGAGATTGTTCTAAACCTATTACCTCGCCACTTACGACAAATAAAACAGTCGGAAAATATAATCTTTTAATTGTTTTATCATTAAGTCCACGATATTCTGGTAAAAATTCATCTAGCAAATCTATTAATTTTAAATAATCATCTGCTCCTTTTTTATCAGTAATAATTTTCTTCTTTTTATTTAAAGATAAAGTATTACGATCATCTTGATTGCTTATATAATATATTGTTTCAAGTCCATAATCAAGAGCTGCATTAGCTAAAACAGGAGTTAAATTCCGGCACCATGGGGACTCTGGGAAACCAAAGTAGATAACCCCATTACCTCTTTCTAATATTGCAAATATTTTTTCATAGGTTGTATATTCAACTGGTACATAAGCAGGAATATTAACAGTTAAATATTTATCACCATTTGAATTTTCAGTATTATTTAAATTTTCATATTCGCTTTCAAATTGCAAAGAATCATTAGTAATAACATATGTTGGCTTAGATTCTTCTTTTAATTTTTGACCATATTTATAAAGAATAGGACCAGCTAAAACTAAAATGATTAATATTCCAACTAAAACTTTAAATTTCTTATCCATAACTCACCTACTATTTTATTTGACTCATTACTTCTTCAGCAAAGTTTTCTGATCTTTTTTCCATTCCTTCACCAACTTCATAGCGGATCATATTAATAACTTTACTATTGTTATTTTTAACATAAGTTGCAACATCAATATCATTTTCTTTAATAAAAGGTTGATGAATTAAACAAATCTCTTTGTAAAATTTATTTAATTTACCAGCAACAATCTTTTCTGCAATTTCTGCTGGTTTACCTTCATTTAAAACTTCTTCAGTTAAAATTTTCTTTTCTTTTTCGAGTTTTTCAGTGGGAATATCTTCTTTAGATATATAATCTGGCTTCATAGCTGCAACTTGCATCGCAACATCTTTAGCTACTTTCTCTGATTCACCTTCTAAAACGATTAAACTAGCAATTTTACCTCCTAAATGTAAATACGAACCAAATTCTTCATTATCATTTTTAGTAACTAATTCAAATCTTCTAAAAGATAATTTTTCACCTATCTTAGAAGTCTTGGCAATAATTAAGTCGTTTATAGTGCCGGCTCCAATTTCTAAATTTAAGGCATCTTCTAAAGTAGTGACCCTAGATTTAAGTACTGACTTTCCTATTAAATCAATCATCTCTATAAACTCTTCATTTTTACTAACAAAATCAGTTTCACTATTAACTTCTATTATTATTGCGGTATTACCCTCAATATAAATGTTCACTAGCCCTTCTGCAGCTATTCTACTAGCTTTCTTAACTGCTTTAGCTATTCCTTTTTCTCTTAAATAATCAACTGCTTTTTCAATATTTCCATTTGTTTCTACTAGAGCATTTTTACAATCTAGCATTCCGGCTCCAGTTATTTTACGCAAACTTGCAACTGTTTTTGCATCAACCATTAATATTCCTCTTTTCTATTTTAAAGCTTTAATAAGCTCATCTTTTTTCATTGTCGAATAGCCTTTAATTTCTTTTTCTTTAGCCATAATTTTAAGATCAGCTACTGTCATTGAAGAAAGATTATCTTCTCTATTTTCTTTTTGAGTTACTTCTTCATTTTTAGTTTCAATAACTTCTGTAGGTACTTTAACGATAACTTCTTTAACAGTTTTCACTACTGGTGATGATTTTTCACGTTTAGGCTTATCTTCTTCAGTAACATAATCTACCATTTCTAAATTACGTGATTCACAAATCGCATTTGTTAAAACTCCTAAAAGCACTTTAACTGAGCGTATTGCATCATCATTTCCTGGGATTATAAAATCTACATCATCTGGATCACAATTTGTATCAACAATTCCAAAAATTGGAATATTTAATATTCTTGCCTCACGAATTGCATTAATTTCTTTTTTAGGATCAGTAATAATTAATGCATCTGGTAATTTTACCATATTACGAATACCACATAGTACTTTATTTAATTTTTCATATTCTTTTTTTAGTCCAATTACTTCTTTTTTAGGTAATACTTCAAATAAACCATCAGCTTCCATTTTTTCAATTTCTTCTAATCGTTTAATTCTTTTTCTGATAGTTCTAAAATTAGTTAAGGTTCCACCTAACCATCTTTCAATTACATAGTAAGACTCACTACGTTCTGCTTCTTCTTTAGATGCTTCTTGGGCTTGTTTTTTAGTTCCAACAAACAGAAATAATCCTCCGTTATCCGCAATTTTTTTAATTTCTTCATAGGCAATTTCAATACATTGCACAGTTTTTTCTAGATTAATAATATAAATATCATCTCTAGCAGCAAAGATATAATCCTTCATCTTAGGATTCCATCTTTTAGTTTGATGTCCGAAATGAACACCTGCTTCTAATAAATAATTCATAGAAACAACAGCCATAATAATCACTCTCCTTCGTTTTTACATCCATTTACGTCTTCTTAAAATGTTCAACCTGATGGCCACTAGAACATTTTAATCAGTAAATGTGTATATTTGGTTTAAAACCATTAATATTGTAGCAAATAATTATCTTATTTACAATCAAGTATAAGTAAAAACAGCCAATTTATGATAATTAGCGCTACTACTAAGAAAACCAATAGTTATTTTTAATTTATTTCCATGACAAAAAGAATTTATATAATACATTTTTTTTTGATTCTTAAAAAATAACTTATTAAGGGATAAATTAAAAAATTATGTTAATATTGTTAAAATTATGTTATTATCAATTTGACGGGAAATCATTATTATTTTCTGTATGTATTTCATATCC
>Ga0265294_10004442_pt1 | contig 17541 bp, 13 predicted proteins | sample MunlanPumphouse3_FD_192504 | JGI IMG/M metagenome (GOLD analysis project Ga0265294, IMG submission 192504) | Groundwater microbial communities from a municipal landfill in Southern Ontario, Canada - Pumphouse #3 | ecosystem: Environmental > Aquatic > Deep subsurface > Groundwater | place...
CGATACTCATAGTTTCTATTTATAGAACAGATGTAGACTTGTGATGCACTCTCCAACACTGATCTTAGATGAGCATTAATCTCAATAATTTGCTTTTGCTGCTCGATATCTTGAGTTATATCCTTAATCATACCTAAGGTTCCAGCTGACTGACCATTTTCATCACTGAATCTACTGGAGAACATCTCAATTGACCGTGTCTCCCCATTACTTTTTACTATGTCGGTTGTTATACGTGCTAGTTTCCCGCTTTCATTTAGTTTCCTAGCTTTCTCAAAATTGTGCTCAAAGTTGCAATTACTTTGAGTAACTCCTATCTTCTTGCCAATTATATCTTTTTTCTTTACACCAAAATAGTCGGTAAATGCTTTATTGCAACCTAGATAGTAGTTATTTAAATCAATGTAAAATAGTGGTAGCGGAATTGTGTTTATCAAAGTCTCTAAAAAACCATTTTTCTTGGAAACAACATTATGAGCCTTTACTAACTCATCATTTTTTTTAATCATTCTGTCATATTGAAGTCGATCTATATCAATATTGAAGTTGTTTAAATAATTATTTAAATCTGAACTAATATCTTCTTGTTTATCAAGAACGAAGCTGTTATGTCTTTTCTTATGGCAGTTTAATGCGTTTTTATAATCACCAATTGACTCATAATACTCAGTTAAATAAAGATTGACAATCATAATTCCATGATTATCACGATTATCTTCAACCTCACGTGCTAATCCAGTTAAGAGCTTAAACCCCTCGTCAATGTAACCAAGATTTATGCAAACATTGCCATAATTTGCCAGCATGATGGTCTTGGCCTCTCTATCTATTGATTGAGCATAATCTTTAATAATTTGTTTTAGTAATGTATATGCTTTATCGTACGCTCCAATGTTTCTATAATATTTAGCTAAATTATTCGTAATTGAAACAACCCCTTCAGAATTTCCAACCTTATGGTAGTTTTGTAAAGCTAATTTGCTATATTCCTCTACGTTATCATATGTATGTAAATAATAAGCAACAATTACTAAATTGTTATATATATCACCTATTTCTTTGTAGTTATTAGTTAATGTGAAATTTGAAATAGCTTGACAGAAATACTCCTTTGCCTTTGAAAACTTTCCACTCTTTAAATAAATAGTTCCGATAAGCTTACACAACTTTCCTATTGAATCATAGTCATTGCCATCTTTTAATTCGGCATAGATCTCTAAAACATATTTTAAACTACTTTCTGGGTCTGAAGAAACTATCTTTTTTGCATTATTTAATAAATCTGTCAAATTTCCTGTATAGGTCATATGTGTATCTCCTCAAAAGAGCTATATCAATTATCCTCATAGGGTGTTCTTAGTTCTATTGATAATTTCTATTTTAAATTTTAATATTTTCAGCGAAATTATGTCAACAAAAAAATGTTAAAAGTTTTTGAATCAAAGATTAGGCTGCCTGACTAACATCTTTTTTATTGTATTTGTTTACCCTCTAAAAGCTCAAAAGAAATCGTCAAGTTTGAGCTATTTTTTGACATATGTGCTATTCTAGCTGTGTATGCATAGCTTTAATAAAGCTTCAAGTAATAAACTCAAAATTGGATAGTTATAACGCAATATTCAAGTTAATAAAAAAAATACTACTTGACAGTAAAAATATAATAAAATAATTAAATACAATAATATTGATATTTATAAACTAGTAAATTAGAATGTTGTTTAACTGTTTTATAACTGTATAGTTGGAACAACCTGAAATTGATTCTTGAATAGGATTAAAAATTAGTGATTTTACTTTTATATTATATCAAACTAAACACAAAGGGAGAATTAAAATGAAAAAATTTTTTATAATCACCATTATGGTAATGATGCTGATTGTTGTAGCAGGTTGTGGTAGTAATGAGAGTAAGTATATTAATGAATATGAAAAAACAGTTAAATTAACCAAGAAATATGTTTCAGATATGGAAGACCTTGATGATTATGATAAAATTGAAGCAAAAACAGAAAAATATCTTTCAGAAATAGAAAAAATTTCTGACAAAATTGATGAGTTAGAAGATAAAGACTTAGATTTCTCTTCAAAACAAGAAAGGCGTATTGAAAAGTTGCAAGAAGAGTATATGGAACTAATTTCAGAAGCATATGACTATTGATTAGACAAAAATATTAAAATAAAACTCCCGATGAGTCTCATCTATTATTAGTTGAAACTATATCGGGTTTTTTTACTTTGCTAAATCCCATTACTGATAGTTTGAATCTAATTTTAATATGTCATTATATTTACTCTTATCCTCCAATATAAATCTATATTTATATAATAAGTATATATTTTTATTGACAACCATCACCATTATACATATTTTGTAAAAAAAAAATGATAAGGAGGTTATCAATGCTGGGGAAAGCTATTGCCTATACAACTGTTGGAATTGATGCTCATAAAATTGAAGTAGAGGTCGATCGTTATGGTAAACTATCTGGTCCAACATTTATGGTTGGGATGCCATCAAATAGTGTAAAAGAAAGTAAAGAGAGGGTTACTTCAGCTATCTCTAACTCTGGATATAAAAATAAACCGTGTACTACTGTAATTAATTTAGCACCAGCTGACTTAAAGAAAGATGGTTCAGCCTTAGATCTTTCCATTGCTATAGCCCTCTTAATTTCTTATGGCAGTATTAAAGTCAGAGATATCTTAGATTACGCAATTTTAGGTGAGTTATCACTAGATGGAACAGTTAAGCCGATTAAGGGTACACTTCCAATAGCTTTAGAAGCACACAAAGACAAACTTAAAGGGATTATTCTTCCATTTGAAAACGCTAGTGAGGCTGCCATTGTCCAAGATATTGATGTTATTCCTGTTCATTCTTTGATTGAAGCCGTAAGTTTTTTAGAAGAGAAAATAGCTATTACTCCTTTTAAAATTAACTTAAATGAGATATTTTCTTCTTTTAATGATTCAGATATTGATATGCATGATGTCAAAGGACAATATCATGTTAAACGAGCCTTAGAAGTTTCAGCTGCAGGAGGACATAATATTTTGATGGTAGGTCCTCCTGGTTCAGGAAAGACTATGTTAGCTAAGAGGTTTGCTACTATTTTACCTGATTTATCTTTAGAAGAAGCTTTGGAAACTACCAAAATCCATTCTGTTGCTGGAGTTCCAACTAATAAAAGAAATGGGATTGTCGTAAATCGTCCTTTCCGTTCACCCCATCATACTACAAGTGATGTTGCTTTGATAGGTGGAGGGACTTATCCTAAACCGGGTGAAGTTTCTCTCTCGCATAACGGGGTCCTTTTCTTAGATGAGCTACCCGAATTTAAGAAATCAGTGTTGGAGGTTTTAAGACAACCTTTAGAAGATGGTGTAGTTACAGTCTCTCGTGCAACTCAAAGCCTTAACTTTCCAGCAAAGTTCATTTTAGTTACTTCTATGAACCCCTGCCCTTGTGGATATTATAATTGCAATATTCCTGGCCATGAGTGTTCTTGCACTCCAAATATGGTCCAACGATATCGTAGTCGTATTTCAGGTCCTCTTTTAGATAGAATAGATCTCCATGTAGAAGTTCCTGCAGTCCCGTATAAAGATTTAGGAGGAATTCCTGATGGAGAGTACTCTAAAGATATTCGAGCAAGGGTAAACAAGGCACGTCAAATTCAATTAAAACGGTTCAAAAATGATTCAATATTCTGTAATGCTCAAATGAATCCGAAACATACGAGACTATATTGTGAATTAGATGATGATTGTAATCAACTCTTAAAAATGACTATTGAAAAAAGAGGCTATTCTGCTAGGGTATATGACAGAATTCTTAAAGTTGCTAGAACTGTAGCAGATTTAGATGGAAGTGAAAAGATTAAAGCACAGCACATATCTGAATCTATTCAATATAGGAGCTTAGAAAAATCTTTTTGGGGCTAAGGAAGAGAGTGTGCTACTGCACAAATTAGTCATTCATTATCGAGAATTTGATAACATCTCTTTCTGGTTCAATTTTATCTATAATTAAGGTTATAGAATCACCGACCAATAGTTTTTCTTTACTTCTAATATTATATCTTTTTCCAAAGTGTAACAATTCGCAAGTGAAGTTATTTTGATTATCACTTACCACTACTGCAGGAAGTGGTTCATAAAGATGGTTTTTTTCTAAGTATTTTAAAAACCAATAGTTAAAGGAGCTAGTATATAGTTGAGAGTAGTTTTTATTTGTCTCTTCAATATTTGTGATATAGCTCATTAGTTCTTCTTGATTATAGACAGTTACGTGTTGACTGAGGAATGAGGTAATTTGACGTTGAGTTAGGAGGTCAAAATAGCGCCTTAAAGGAGATGTACTCTGAGAATAGTAATCAAGTCCTAAGCCGTAATGTTTGCTAGGTAAAGATGATAAATTGGAAGGACGGAGGAGTCTGATCAACTTATCGTTCATAATGGGGTCGTAGTAATCTGGTTGAAGGTAGTGTTTATAGTCTTCGTTTGGCATTTCTTGAATTCTATAGATAAAGGGGATATTATTGGTAGCGGCGAATTCTGCTACTGTAGTATTCATAAGAATCATTAGCTCGCTAATAATTTTTCGTGAAATTGACCGTTGGTTAGTAGTTTTTAGAGTTATTTCATCGTTAATCACACTAATCTCAATTTCAGGTCGATTAATTTCAATTGCACCAGCTTCAAAGCGTTTATTTCTTAGTTGATCGGTTAAGCGCTTAAGGGTATTAAAATCGCTGAGTGTTTCTTTTTTAGATTGTTTAATAATATTATCTAATTCATCATACGATACCTTGTTAGTAACAGAGAGCTTGGACAATATAAGTCTTTTTTCTAGTAATTCAAATTCAGGAGAGTAGGTAAAAAGGGCACTTAATGCAGGGCGTAATTCCCCTTTGACTAGACTAAGTTTATTATGACTGAGTTCAGGGGGGAGCATTGGTATTTCACCTGTTTCGAGATAGATTGTAGAGACTCTTTGAAAAGCCTCCCTGTCTAACTGAGAATCTATGGGCAGATAGCTTCCCAGATCAGTAATGTGAACGCCAATCAAGTAATTATTCCCAACCTTATCAAAGGAAATGGCGTCATCAATCTCTTTAGTCTCCTTACTATCAACAGTGTATGAGGTAAGGTGAGATAAATCTTCTCTTCCGGTTAAATCAATTTGAAGCTTCTTAGCTTCTTGGATAGCATTATCTGAAAAATCAGTAGTTACACCATAAATTATAGCAAATTTATCTGAATCTGCAGAAACGATGCCATTACTTTTTAAGATATTATAAACAAAGAAGCGAGAATCTTGTCCATTGGCATATTTCTCAATTATTGAGGTTAGAACTTGATTTGTTGGTTCTTTTAACCAGGAAAGTAGATAAGTAAAAATTTCAGGTGAAGCAACATCATCGTTTCGCATTGCTAAACCGATATTATCAAAATAGAAACTGTATATTTCGTTCTTTTCTTTTTCTTTTTTCTCTTGTAGAAGAATTTCATCTATCTGTTCTATGGTCCTGGGAACAACAGACAATCCTTTCCTTTTGAAGTGATTTTTTTCTTCTCGAATAACTCGAAAAAGAGCTGATTGAATGATTGAATCAGGAGAATCTATTAAAAAAGATGCTAATTCTGCAATAGAATACTCTCTTACATCTTCATTAGTTAGCTCCCAAAGGTCAAGAATAGATATTTTATTTGCTTCAGTTTCAATGGAGTTATCTAAGCTTGTAATAGTATCAGAAAGATCATCTTGTAAAGCTACTGCATGCTTAAATAGTATTCTGTTTATGCTTAGCTTTAATTTTTGCTTTGATGCTTTTTCAATAACAACCCGATTTTCTTTCTCATCTACTTTCTTTCCAAAATGAATCTCATTTCCTTCGAAATACTCAATTATCTCAATTTTTTCCATTTATACTTAATTATTTGGATCTTATAGAATTGATTTTACATTGACTTGTTGTCGTTTGATTGGCATAGTCATACAACGGCATCCGCCGCCGCCACGAGCGAGCTCAGAACCTTCAATTGCAATGCAATATTTTTCATAATCAGCAATATCAGTCTTTTGGGAAACTATATCATTTGCTGGTATGATAGCATAGCCGTTTTTAGCTAATTCATCCATTGTATGGGTATTCCTACCATATCCTAAGACTTTTCCTTTGCCAACAGCAAAGAAATTAGTTCCGCTATGCCACTGTTCTCTTTCTTGAGTCCAAACATCTGTTCTTCCACCACAGAATAGTGGTTCAACTTCATGGCCAATTTTCTTTAAGGCAGTAATAATGTTATCTTCATAAGAGATTTTTACATGTCCATTTCTAAATAGAATTGAGACTGTATCTAAGCGATTAGTTTTTAAGATAACAGGTTCATAAACCATACATTGATGATAGTCTAAGAAGGTAAACACCATATCCAAGTGGATAAATGATTCTGGAGCTAAAGGTAATTCTTGCACAATAATATTGAAATCTTCGCCATTGTTTTTATAGTGTTCAATAATGTAATCAATACCCTCTGAAGTTGTTCTACCACCCATTCCGATTATCAGAGTATTTTCATTAGCAACTATTACATCTCCGCCCTCAATAGTAATTTTATTAGAGGGAACTTTTTTTGAGTTAATTGGATTATAAGTTCTAGTCTTGAAGTCTGGGTGATAATTAAAAATAGTCTCCATTATGATAGATTCTCTTTCTCTAACTTGATTAGCCATTTTTCCAATCAACACTTCACTTCCTATGGACATAGAAGCATCCCTCATAAAGAAGAAGTTGTGTAAAGGACGTAAAATGTATTTATCACGGGAGAGGAAATTCGTCAAATTATTCTTTTTAAGGATAACACCTTCGAATAATTGGCGGGTAGTTTCTGCTGGTGAAAGAGCCATTAGGAAGTTAAATATCCTTGGTTCATTTTCATTTTGGCATATTTTATGAATAAGGTTATGTTTCACTTTTTCATTTTTTAAAACTTCGGTAAGTAAATCTCTAACTTCATAAGTAGTAGTTATCATAGAAAGAACATCATAAAAATCTGAATACTCTTTATCAGCAACACTTAAATTCAGAATATCACTATATAGTGCTTTTTCTGCGTTCCCTGGGGTCATGTTTTCTACTTCTCTGCCAGGTCTATGCAGTATTACACCTTCTAATTTACCAACCTCAGAATTAACTTGTACGGGAATTATGTTTTTCATAATAATCTCCTTTCAAAAGATAGTATTAAACCCAGATGATGCATTAAACTTTGATAAGCCTTTGCGAAAAAACGCTTTACAAGTGAGAGTGCAGAAGAAGATAGCACTAAATGCAAAGTTCTAGTGCATTATTTGGGTTAAAAAATCCCTGTACTTGTTTGTTTGTACAGGGATTATATAAATCAATTCAAATTAAGCGTTAACTTTTCCAGCAAGAATATCTTTTTCGTTGCATTTACACATGCTAACGAATTGATATTTAGGAGCCCAAGTGTTTCCTTTACTATTTCTGGATCTAATTAATTTAATCTTTTTTACTTCTGAATTACAAACAGGGCAAATCACCTTACCTTCAGTAGTAAGTTCGTGAGCAAGTTTTGCCGCAAATGCTTTTCCTTTTGCCATTTATTCCTCCTAGGATATCTTTTTGTTATTATATTAAGCTCTTTCGATATATTCACCAGTTCTGGTGTCAATCTTTATTTTTTGTCCCTGCTCAACAAAGAAGGGAACCGTGATTCTTAAACCTGTCTCAGTTATAGCGACTTTACCACTACCTGAAGCGGTGTTTCCTTTAAAATTAGGCTCACACTTAGCAATTTCTTGAATAACCGATATAGGTAATTCTACATCGATAATTTCCATTTCAGGAGTAGTTTTAATTGTAATCTGCATATTCTCTTTCAAGAATTTGGAGTACTTTTCCATCACCTCAGCAGGAACATTCATCATCTCATAGTTTTCTAAATCCATGAGCACATAAAAATCACCATCTCTATATAAATATTCTTTTTTGCTCTTTTCTATTCGGACTTCATTAAATGTTTCATTAATCCTGAAAGAGTTATCAATAATTTGACCAGTTCTTACATTTCTTAATTTTGATCTCACAAATGTATTACCTTTACCTGGTTTTACATGTAAGAATTCAATAAATTCATAAATTCCATTTTTCCACTCTATTATCATTCCATTTCGGATATCAGAAGTTGAAGCCATATATTCCTCTTTATTTTTTTATCTCATATGACAAAAAAAACAAAGCAACAATTATGGCAAGAAAAAAATCTAAATACAGCAAACTAATCATTTTACTAGTTAAAATTATCCTTGGCAATATAATAGAAATTTGCTATAGCTTGATAAAAATTGTATCTCAAAGGTGGAGAGAACCAAACTTTTTCTTACTCAATTTTCTTTCAACTTATCTAGATCACTTAAAGTATCTCGATGAAAGTCTAGAAATAGTATAGGGGAAGAACAATGAATTAAGGTTACACAAGTTAACGATATCTAAGTTTCTGGAAGATCTTTATCTTTGAAAAAACACCCTTTGCGCTAGTTAACTCACCTAATTCTTTTCCCGTAAACTTAGGAAAGAGGCACGGGATGATAAGTTAAGTATCACTATTTATAAGCTGTTGTTAGGGAGGTTTCATAATTGAGAAATCAAAAAATTAGCTACTGATTAAAATGTGATAATTTGCTATTTCTTGAAACTAGCCTATATTTATATATTCAGACATGTTATGGAGAGAACTTTAGCATGTGTCATTTTAAAAGCTATAGTTTCAGAGGAAAGAATATGGTGTTACTTGCAAGGTGTTACTATATTGTTCAAGTTAAGCCTACATTAGTGCACTATTTGACTTGAGACAAAGGATAAATTAATGATAAAAATATATAGAGCAGATAAGTTAGGAAAATCAGATTTAGGTTGGCTAAAAAGTAAATATCACTTTTCTTTTGCTAACTACTATAACCCTAAGAGAATTCATTTTGGTAATTTAAGAGTAATAAATGATGATCTGATTTCTCCTAATGCGGGGTTTGAGATGCATCCTCATAAAGATATGGAGATAATCTCTTATGTTATTTCAGGTGAATTGACTCATCAAGATAGCATGGGTAACAAGAGAGCTTTAAAAAGGGGAGAAGTTCAATATATGAGTGCTGGAACAGGTGTATTGCACAGTGAACATAACTTAGGGGGCAAGGCAACAAGATTGCTTCAACTCTGGATATTTCCTTCACAAAAAGATTTAGAACCCAACTATGGTGATAAAAATTATAAGTGGGAAGATAGAATCAATAAGCTACTTCCTATTGTCTCTTCTCCAGTGGGGGAGGCTCAAGTGAAAATTAATCAAGACGCCAATATATTTGTTAGTTATTTAGAAGCTAAGCAAAAGATTCATTTTAAAATAGCAAATAACAGACAAGTATATTTAGTTCAAATTGAAGGAAGCAGTATCTTAAACAGTGTTAATATTTATGAAGGTGATGGGGCTGAGATAAGAGATGAAGATCTTCATATAAGAGCCAAAGGGAATAGTCATTTTATGCTTATAGACATACCAAAATAGAGATCGATATCTAAAGGTAATTTTTGGGAAGTGTTGATTAATTTCCACAAAAGAAGAGAAGGGAGCAGATGCCCCCTTTTTATTTTGCTTGTTAGGTTTTTATTGTCTATCTACAATTTTATCTATTAATAGCTTTTAGCAGTTTTTCAGCCTCTTCATGAGTTATCTTGCCTTGCTCAAGTAGGTCCAAAATCTTCAACCTGCTTTTTTCATTATCTGATAACCTTTCTTCAGGTCTAAATCCACTATTTCTATTGAAATGGTCTCTTCTAAACTGTGACTCTTGTTGATTACGTACATTTTCAGATTTGATATTTTCTCTTTGTTTTCGTAAATCAGCTTTAATATCTTTCATGGATTGCTTGATTGTATTGTCTGACTCTTGCAAAGCATTTTGAACGCTGTTCTTAATCACAGAGCCAAGATTGGCAAAAGCTCCTCCAATCGACTTTCTTAATGCCTGCGAGTTAAGGACTTTTGTTACCTTATTTAGTTCATTCATTGCTTTATCAAACTCGAGATTAAACTCATAATTCTCATGCTGCTGATTTTCTTCATCAGGCATAGTTTCTTCATTAACTAATACTATAGCACCAATCTCTGTTGATACTTCAATTACTGCGTTTCCTGCTTCACTATTAATTATATCACTTTTTAAAATAACACCATTTTCAGTTTGATTTGAAACTACATTTTTAAGAAAATTACTAACAGTGCCAACCTCTGATGTTGCCTGCAAATCAAGATTTATTTCTTGAGGGATAATAATTTTTACTTTACCGATTTCGGTATTAATTTTACTTTGATTTTGCTTAATTGGTAGTAGTTGATATTCGATGCTTCCGGTTTCACTAGAAATGGTTGCATCGGATACTTCTACTCCTTTTATCTTGATTTGACCGACCTCGGAATCACATTTAAGTATTGTAGCTTTAGTGCCAAATATATCGATGTTACCTACTTCGGTTGAGCAAGAGAAATTTTGTAAATCACATTCCTTAAGCGTTACAGAACCAATTTCAGATTCAATTTCTGCACTACCAAAAATAGTATCTAAAGTTACTGAACCAATCTCACTATCAACAATAATATTAGCATCCAAGTACTCAAACCTGATATTTCCCATCTCAGATTCTACTTTAATTTTTAAGTTATTTGGTACAATTATCATTATTTTGGCATTATCGACATTAACTCCTTTACTTTCTAAATCATCTTCAAGGTCACTGGTATCTACAGTTATTTTCTTTTTGGTAGCATTAAATTCAATGATTTTATCTTCTGATATTACATAATTAGAATCTTCATCAATTGATATTTCACCTCTAATAATAATATTATCAGGCTTCCCTTTTGTAATTATAACCGTTAATCTCTCGGTTATGACATCAAGCTCTTCAAACATCTTATGATATTCAAATTCAAACTCCATTCCTTTCATCTTATTTCTCCTTTTCAAGTATTTTTAAGGCGTCTTCTACTGATAGGTTACCTTCTTCAATAAGCTCTAAAACATCTAAGTTTTTTGGTTTTTCTAATTCTTTTCCAGTAATTACCTTAACTATTTCTGATAATCTGTTTTTTACAGTAGGATAAGAGATTCCTAACTGTTTCTCTACTTCTTTAATACTTCCATGAGATACCAAGAATATTTTGATAAACTCAATTTGTTCTTCGTTCAGTTCACTAAATCCAGTTTGTTGAAAGTTTCCTTCTATTTTAGTCAGACAATTATCACATTCATATCGTGTAATAATTAGCTCATTCCCACAAACAGGGCATTTTTTTAAATTTCTTTTCATATTCACCTCATGATTATTACTTTTAATATAATCAAGATTATGTCAAGATAAAAATTAAAAAAATTAATATGATGATTAATAAAATTAATACTACCAAAATAAATATTAAGTATTTTAAATAATATTGATAGTGTATGAGAATTTTTCCCAAGTACTTTTAATCTGATATACAAAAAATAAAAAAAAGTTCTTTACAAGTTGTCTTTGTTATGTCATTTTCGGAATGAGAGAATTTTCTAACAATATCGAGGAATATATGCAAGATTTTATTGTTCTTAATTTATTAACTAATGAGAATTTTAATAATGTTTTAAAAGAAGTGTCTGTTCGAATAAAAGTGAAAGTTATTCAAGAGGTTGCCGACTTAAATATGGTAGATTTAGTTTTTACTGATATTGAACACACCGCTTTCATTAGTAATAATAATGGACCTAATATTGTTGGCATTATCAAAAGCTCAGCTGATATTAATAATTTTTATGATCAAAATATATTCCATACTATTCCAATAGATATTGGTTCGTTCCAATTAGAGGCTATATTGAATCAACAAATAGACTTGAGAAGTATCAAGTTGCTACAGTGTTCTGTTAAAATGAATGAAACATATTCATTTGATGATTTTATCTACTATGCTGATAATGTTTTTATGCATAGCACAATAGGAATTGCTTTTCTTACAAAAGATTTGGAGTTTCTCTTATTTAATTCAAAGTTTTCGGCTTTCTTTCACAATATCTATAATGAATTCCCAGTAGTTAGACAAACTATGAATGTTAAACTGAATAAAGGTCATCAAGAGTTATGGGGTAAGATAATTAGTGAAGGCTCATCTTTTGAAGGTAAGACATTAGAAATTGAAGGTAAGGTTGGTGATGAAAGCAAGCACTATGATGTGCAAATTACGCCGATTTATAAGTTGTCTAAGTTGATCGGTTATACAGTAATTATTAGAGATATAAGTCAATTTGTCAATGTAAATGCTGATTTAAAGAAATATTATCAATACTTAATAGAACAAAATTCAAGGTTAGAAAAAGCATATAAAGAAGCTGAATTAAATAATGAAAAACTAAAAATCGCTTATGAAAAAGTTAATGCTCTTTCGAATCGTGATTATTTAACTCAGGCACCTAATCGAAAATACTTTTTAGAAAAAATTGAATATGAGCAATTGAGGTTTAAAAGAACAGCTACTCCCTTCATCTTAGCCTATGGCGATATTGATGATTTTAAGAAAGTAAATGATAATTACGGTCATGAGACTGGAGACTATATCTTAATTTCATTAACTAATCTGATAAAGAATACAATCAGGAATATCGACTTCTTTTGCAGATGGGGAGGTGAAGAGTTTTTAATTTTCTTAGCAGAACCAGATCAGAAAATTGGAAAAACTATTATTGAGCGTTTGTTAAAAGTGATTAGGAATTTTGATTTTAATTATAACGGAAATAGCATCTCAATTACAATGACCTTTGGTTTAGCTGTATATGAAAAAGACCAACACATAAATCAAATCATAGATTTAGCAGATCAAAAACTCTATTGGGGGAAGAAAAACAACAAAAATCAAGTTGTTGATGTTATCCCTGATGAGTAGCTTTGGTATTTATCTACAATTTTTTTGACTCTGTCAAGAGAGATCTCGTTAGCCCAATAGCCTTCTTTTTTAAAATAAGAACCAATTATTAAACCATCAGCATATTTTAAGTAAGATAATAAGTTTTTATCATTTATCCCAGAACCAACTAATACTGGTATGTTAACAATCTTTTTTACACTTTCTAATTCTGTTAAATCAGCACTTACACCAGTTGAACAACCAGTAATAATTACCCCATCTGAGGCAAAGAATTCTGCTGCTTTTGCTGTTTCTACAATATTTACATCTGCAGTTATTGAGTGAGCAGAATGTTTCTTCTTTATATCTGTAATAATCTTAACATGCTCAGCCCCAATAGTTTTGCGATATCTAAGAAGTTGCCCCGCACAACTATTCATAATTCCTTCGTCCGCTACATGGGAAAAAACAAAGCCTTCTGCCCTGATAAAGTCAGCTCCAGAGCAAAAAGCTGAAGCTAAGGCTTCTTTATTTGCTCCAGCTAAAATCTGAATCCCTAAAGTTAGAGAGAATCTCTTCTTTAATTCATAAGCAATAATTGCCATAGCAGAGGTTATTTCAGGACCTACTTTACAATTAAGATAGGGGATATCATGCATGTTTTCGATAATAAGTGTATTAATCCCATAATCAAGAAAAATTTCAGCTTCTTGCAAAGAGAAGTCTATGATTTGTGACATAGAGAGATGGTTGTGTGGAGTCCCAGGTAATGCTTGAACATGTAGCATTCCGATCAACGTTTTGTTAAAAAGTGATTGGTTTTCCATCAGAGCAATTTCTCATTAGTTTGCTTTAAATATTCAACAACCTTTTTAACCTCTTCAGATCTATCTTTTTTAGTTAAAAGAATTGCATCTTTAGTCTCTACTAAAACTAAATCATCGATTCCTATAAGGGCTACAAACTTATCCGAACGAATATAATTACCTTTCGAATCAACTACAAAAGAGTCTGAAGGAATAGTATTACCATTATGATCAGTATCTGTAATATCAGCTAAAGCTCTCCATGAACCTACATCACTCCAACCAAGATCAACTGGTATAACTGCTTTCTTCTTTGCCTTCTCCATTATTCCTATATCAACTGGGATTTTTGGCATCTGAGCATATATGGAAGATATATCTGCTTTCTCACCATTTTTGTTCCATTCGTTTTCAATCAAGTCCAAAATCTTTGTAACTTCTGGTAAGTGTTTTTGATATGCTTCTTCTATTGCCCCTAGTGTCCATGCAAACATTCCACTATTCCAGAAGAAATTACCAGCTTTAAGAAACTCTTGAGCAGTTTCATAGTTAGGCTTTTCTTTAAATTGAGAAACTTTATAACTAAAATCATTAGCTTTTTCACCTGCTTGAATATAACCATAGCCTGTTGCAGGGTAGGTTGGGATAATTCCAAAAGTAACTAAGTAGCTAGCTCTTGCTAACTCCTGAGACTTATTAATATTAGCTAAGAAGGCATCCACTTTGGTTATAAGATGGTCAGCAGGAAGAACTATCATTGTTTCTGTGAGAGAAGCGAATCTTTTAATATAAGCATAACTAAGAGCTATGCAAGGAGCTGTATTCATGCCAAAAGGCTCGATGATTATGTTCTTTGCTAGTAACTCAGGTAGATGTTTCTTAACTAATCTAACTTGAGATTCAGCTGTTACGACAAATATTTTCTCAATGGGTAGTTCTTCAATTAATCTATCCATAGTTAGCCTTATCATTGATTTTTCACCAACAACTTCTAAAAACTGTTTTGGGTTAGCCATTCTACTTTGAGGCCAAAATCTTGTTCCCGAGCCACCCGCCATAATTACTGCTATCATTATCTCAACTCCTTTAGTGTATTTTTTGGGATATTTTTCAGAGAGAGAAAGAATACTCTCAATTCATAGTTTTCATCACTCAGTTATTCTCTATAATCAATAATTTGCGTAGTATCTGTTAATTCAATATTCCAAATCTCATCTGGTAAAGGTCTATTTAACAAAATATTAGAGAATGTTACTTCTACTTCATTAGCTAAATTATCTTGATATTTTACTTTCTGAACTAACATAGTTTTTTTATCTATAGTAAATTCAATATTTCTTATGTTGGCAAACGATTTTTGCTCTGTCATTACGATATTGATAAGGTAAAGAGTATCATTTTCTGTTAATGAAACAGTTTCATTGTTCCATATCCGTTCAATTAAAAACTTGATATTTAAGCTAGCAAAAGTAGAATCAGCATAAGTGATAATTAATCTGTCAGCTTCAGCTTGATAGATTTTTACTACATTATCAGACAATGAGATTTTTTCTATTTTAGGAGAATTATAATCTATATGAATTTTTTCGGGATTATGATATATTCTGCCTACTGAAACATTTGTATAATCAATTTCGGAATAGTAAGAAGTTTGCTGGATGTCAGCTTGAAATGTTTCAATATTGTTATATTTCAAGATAAGTTCTTGATATAACTCTTGATTCGTTATCCCTGCTAAATGGCTACTTATAAGAAAGATTATAAAAACAACAACTTTATTTTTCATCAGTTTCATATATTTTTAAATCCTCCATGGTTGCAGTTACTTCTCTTGATTTAGAACCCTTATGTGGACCTACAATATTCGCTTGTTCTAGCATATCTATCAATCTTCCTGCTCTGGCATAACCAATTTTAAAGCTTCTCTGCAACATAGATACAGAAGCAACATCAGCATTTACTACCAGTTTGGCAGCTTCTAAGAATAATTCATCATCGTAATCAAAAGCTTCCATATCCTCAGGATTTTCAACTATTCTTTCCATTCTAAAAGCAGGTTTAGGTTGAGTTTCTAAATAATCAATTACTTGATTTATTTCACTATCAGAAACGAATGCACCATGAATTCTTTGAATTCTACTTGTTCCCGGAGGAATAAAAAGCATATCACCCCTACCTAATAACTTTTCTGCACCCATCTCATCTAAAATTACGCGTGAGTCAACACGTGAAGAGACTTGGAAGGCTATTCTCGCAGGGAAGTTTGCCTTAATGATACCAGTAATCACTTTAATTGAAGGTCTCTGAGTAGCTAAAATTATATGCATTCCTACAGCACGTGCCATTTGAGCTAATCTTGTTATAGGTATCTCAATCTCCTTGCCTGCAGTCATGATTAAATCAGCAAATTCATCAACAATAATTACTATAAATGGCATTTTATGGTAGTCAGCTTCTTCACCAGGTTTTAACTTGGCATTCATCTTCTCAACTTTTTTATTAAAACTATCCCGCTCTCTTACCTTTAATTCTTGAAGAAGGCTGTATCTCCGTTCCATCTCATCTACAGCCCATTTGAAGGTTTCTAAAGCCTCTTCAGGGTCAGTTACTACATCTGTCCAAAGGTGTGGAATATTGCCATAACCAGCTAATTCAACACGTTTAGGATCAATCATAATCATTCTAACTTCATCAGGAGTGGTTCTTAATAATAAACTCAAAATTATTGTGTTAATACAGACAGATTTACCTGAACCTGTAGCGCCAGCAATTAAAAGGTGAGGCATTTTTGCTAAATCAGCAATAACTGCTTTCCCAGAAATATCTTTTCCCAAGGCAATAGTGAGAGTGTTGTCGTTTTTTTTCATCTCTTCAGACATAAGAATCTCTTTTAAGTATATGATGTCACGATGTTTATTTGGAATTTCTATTCCCACTAAACCTCTTCCAGGAATAGGTGCTTGAATTCTAATAGAAGTAGCTTTAAGAGCTAATCCTAAATCATCAGCATAAGAAATAAACTTAGTAACTTTAACTCCCGGTGCTGGTTTAAGTTCATATTGAGTGATGATGGGGCCAATGTTTACATTGACTACTTCAGCTTCAATCCCAAATTCTCCTAATTTATCTCTAAGGATAATTGATGTTTTTTTAATATTTTCTTTTATTTCATTTTTGTCATAATCAGTAATTTGCTTATTAAATTTCAAGAATTTATCAATATCAGGTTTTACATATTTCTCGATTTTTCCTGTTTCCCCCTCAATTGCTAAAGGCTTGTTTTTCTTTACAGAAACAAGTTTACTTACTTCAGGTTGATTGATTTTGAAATCATTGTTTTTTGGCTTTTGATTCTGAAGAAAATCATCATTTTCACTAGATTCTTCATCAGAGGAATCAACATCTTTACTAACATCTTTATGGTTATTAATAGCAATTTCAGGAGCAACTTCAGGTGCCTTATTATTGTTAAGAGTAGGTTCTACCCTGACAGCTCTTCTATCTTTTTTGATGTCTGGATCATCATCATCTTCTTCTTCAAGCTCTTTTTTCTTAGGAATGAAAGGGTATAGTATTGTTTTACCGACTGTAATAAATGTAGTTTTTACTGGCTCCCAGCCAAAAATAAGTAAGATATCTAAGATTAAAGTAATAATCAGAAAAGCTGTGGTCCCTTTAGTACCAATAACTCTAATTAGTCCGTTGTTAATATAAATTGAAACTATCCCATTTCTAACTTCATGTGCTCCAAGATTAAAATTAGTTAGTAAAAACTGAA
>Ga0265294_10004443_pt1 | contig 17540 bp, 14 predicted proteins | sample MunlanPumphouse3_FD_192504 | JGI IMG/M metagenome (GOLD analysis project Ga0265294, IMG submission 192504) | Groundwater microbial communities from a municipal landfill in Southern Ontario, Canada - Pumphouse #3 | ecosystem: Environmental > Aquatic > Deep subsurface > Groundwater | place...
ATATAAAAAAAGGAGATTTTTTTATGGCAAAACATCAATTTCAAACAGAAGTAGGGCAACTACTTCACCTAATGACACACTCTTTATACTCAAATAAAGAGATTTTTATAAGAGAGCTTGTATCAAACTCAAGCGATGCTATTGATAAATTAAACTATCTAAGACTTACAGATGAGAAGTTAAAGGAGAGTTTTGCTTCTTGGAAAGGTGAGATTAATATATCTTTTGATGAGAAAGATAAATCTTTAACTATTGTTGATAATGGTATTGGTATGAATGAGCAAGATATGATAAGCTCTATTGGTACTATTGCAAAAAGTGGAACTAAATCTTTTGTTGAAGCACTAACAGGTGATGCAAAAAAAGATTCAAACTTAATTGGTCAATTTGGAGTTGGATTTTACTCTGTATTTATGGTTGCTGATAAAGTTGATGTAATCTCTAAAAAAGCTGGAGAAGAGACTGCGTATAAATGGAGTTCAACTGGAACTGGAGAGTTTGATTTATCTGCTTGTACAAAAGAGAGTGCTGGAACAGTTATCTATATCAAACTAAAAGATGATGAGGTAAGTGAGTTTGCAAGTAAATATAGAATTAAAAATATAGTTGAAAAGTATTCAAACCATATTGCTTATCCAATTTTCTTAAACTATGATGAAGAAGTGACGCAAACTTTAAGTGAAGAGGATAAAAAAGCTGGAAAAGAAGCAGTTAAAACGCTTGAGCGAAAACATGAACAAATAAATGCAGCAACAGCACTTTGGACTCAAGCGAAAGCTAAATTAAAAGATGAGGATTATAATAGTTTTTATAAATCAATTTCTCAAGATAGTTCAGACCCACTTCTTACAATACATACAAAAACTGAAGGGGTAAACGAATATACAACACTATTTTATATTCCTAAAATTGCTCCAATGGATATGTATAGAGCAGATTATCAAAGTGGAATTAAATTATATGTAAAAAGAGTATTTATAACAGATGATGATAGAGAATTATTACCAACTTACTTAAGATTTGTAAGAGGAATTATTGATAGTGAAGATTTACCACTAAATGTAAGCCGTGAGATTTTACAAGAAAATAGAATCTTGGCAAATATCAAACAAAGTAGTGTTAAAAAGATTTTAAGTGAGATTAAAAAATTATCAAAAGATGAAGAGAAATACTCACAATTTATCTCTCAATACAATCGTGCTTTAAAAGAGGGAGTTTATCAAGATTATACAAATAAAGAGTCAATCTTAGAGCTTTTAAGATATAAATCTACTGCTAATGAGAAAAAATTAACTTCTCTTGAAGATTATAAACAAAGAGCAAACTCAGAGCAAAAAGCTATTTACTATATTGTTGGAGAAAATGAAAAAGTTCTAAGAAACTCTCCACTACTTGAAAGTTATAAGAAAAATAATATTGAAGTTTTAATTTTAGATGATAAAGAGATAGATGAGATTATAACTCCAACAATTGGTGCATTTAAAGAGTGGCAATTTACTGATATTACAACAGCACAAGCTCCAAAAGTTGAAGTAAATGAAGAAGAGAAACAAAAAATAGAAGAAGAGTTTAAAGATATAGTTTCAAAAATCAAAGATAAACTAGGTAGCGAAGTTAAAGATGTAAAAATTACTTCTAGACTTGATAGTTTTGCTTCTTGTATTACAAAAGATGCTGGGGATGCACAAATGGCCGCTATGGCTCATATGTTTAGAGCAATGGGACAAGAAGCACCAGAAATCAAACCTATTTTAGAGATTAATCCAAATCATGAAATAGTAAAAAAACTTCAATCTTCAACAAATGATGAATTAATAGAAGATGTATCTTGGATTTTACTTGATCTTGCAAAAATTAGTGAAGGTGTAGATGTAAGTGATAAAGTTGCATTTGCAAAAAGACTTACAAAAATAACATCTCTTGCTATGTAAATAAAAAGTCCAGATTTTTCTGGATTTTTTATTAAAATATAAACAAAATAATACTTGCACAATACTATGTTTTTAGCTAAAGTTACAAAAAATCATCAGGAGCTAAAAATATGTTTCTTACTATATTTGATCTTTTTAAATTTATTTTTAAAAAAGTTACAAAACTATCTATTCCATATTTTAGTGTTGAAGAAAATGATTTAAAATTTAAAATCTCTACAGATAGTTATTATAAATATACACTTTATAATATTGTTATAAAAGTAAGACATGACCCTTATGTTTACGAAGCCTACACTCTAAAAGCAAATAATATTTTTCTAGAATATATTCATACTTTAAATGATGTTATGTGGAATTCACAAGCATTTTCATATTTTTTAAATCTTCTAAAAGATGAATTAAAAGTAGATAGTTTTGAAAATTTAGAGAAAAAACAATATCATCATTATGAGTTTAATATTTATAGAGTAAACAATGAGTTTAATCTATATTTAATCTACATTTATGAAATGAACAAAGAGATTTTTATAGTTGATTCAAAAGGTGAATTATATGAAAATCTTTTAAGAAATTTTGAAAAATCATATAATTGTAATTTTGAGAAAAATGAAAATAATCATTTTGATTTAAATATCAGTTTAGTAAAAAAGAATGCTCTAAATAACTATTTTAAACTAGCTTCAAGTTAAATTTTGAATAACTTTTGCTAGTTTAAATATATTTTATTTTCCAAATACCTGTTTTAAAATTGAGCTAGTTTGTTCAACCGGATTTGCTCTAATGCCTGCCTCTTTTTCACCTATCATAGTAAAAAGACCATCAATAGCCTTTTGTGTAACAAAATCATCTAAACTATCACTAGAGTTATCTGTATTTACTCCTAAATTTTTTGCTAAACCTGAAATAGCACTATTATTTAATAGTGGTTTTGCACTTGATTGATAAAAATTATTTGCCATATCGTAATATTGTGCAACATTGTTATCTTTCATACTAGATTGAATAATTGGTTTAATCATTTTTTTCAAAGAGTCTGTTGTATTGTCTTTGAAATAATTTGTTGCTCCATTTTCTCCACTATTTAAAATCTTTTGAGCATCAGTTAAACTCATTTTTGAAATAGCATCCATAAAAATATCTGCAGTTTTTGGAGCGGCTTGTGATGCTGCACTGTTCATAGATTTAATCAAATCATCAGCCATTTTATCTCCACCAGCTTTTCTTATAAGAGTTTCAGCATTTGCTAAATTTTCAGGAAGAGGAATTCTTACATCTTTGTTATTTAAATAACCATCTTTTTTACCAAGTTGTGTTGTAGCAAATGTTACACCACTTTTTAAAGCCTCTTTTAAACCGCTAGAAATCGTACTATTATCTAAGTTTGATTTATTTTGTGATTGATTAGTAGATGAAGGTATATTTTTTCCAACTTCTGTTGCAATACTCTTGAAATCAAAAGCAAAAATAGATGTTAATAAGATTGATGATAATAAAACTGTTTTTTTCATAAAATCTCCTAAATAAATTTTTTGATTATATGAAATTTATACTAAATTTAGATAATAGCTATAATCAAACAAGATTTAGATAAAATAATAACTTTAATAAAGTATAGGAAAGTTATGGAACAGTTTATTCAAGATTGGGGCTATATAGCTCTTTTTTTATATTCATTTGGTGGTGGTTTTTTGGCTCTTGCGATTGCTGGGGCTTTCTCATTTGATGGCACTTTAAATATTTATATTACAGTTATTGTTGCTGCAGTTGCAAATATTGTTGGTAGCCAGTTTCTGTTTTTTATGGCAAAAAACAATAAAAATTATGCACAAAATATGATGAATAATCATAAAAGAAAAGTTGCACTCGTACAACTTTTATTTAGAAAATATGGCTTTTTTGTAATAATTATTCAAAAATATATTTATGGAATTAAAACTTTAGTTCCACTTGTTATGGGTTTATCTGATTATAGTTCATTTAAATTTACTATTATTAACTCAATTGCATCTATTTTATGGGCTTGTGTTATAGGATATGCTAGTTATATTGCTGGTTCATTTTTACTTGAGTATGCAGATAATTTTAAATATATTGGACTTTTTACAGTTATTATTGTACTTACAATTTTGATTATTAGTTTTAGACCAAAAAAGAAAAGAAAGAGTGATAAAAATGGTATTTAGAGATTTAAATTTAGAACAAAATTTAATAGAAAATCTTGAAAGTTTGGGTTATAAAACATTAACTCCTATTCAAGAAAATAGTTTAAAATATAGCTTAGAAAAAAAAGATATTATCGCTCGAGCAAAAACAGGAAGTGGAAAAACCCTAGCTTTTTGTTTACCAATTATAAATAACCTAGATAAGAAAAAATATAGAGTTCAATCTTTGATTTTAGCTCCAACAAGAGAGTTAGCAACTCAAATAGCTCAAACTATTAGAGAAGTTCTAAGATCTACACCAAATATAAAAGTATTAACACTATGCGGAGGAGTTCCTTATAAACCACAAGTTGTTTCTTTAAGTCATGAAGCTCATATTATTGTAGGAACTGCTGGAAGAGTATTAAAACATATAAATGAAGGAAATTTAAAACTAGAAGATATAAATACTTTTGTTTTGGATGAAGCAGATAAAATGCTAGATATGGGATTTTTTGATGATATTTCAAAAGTATCTTCACTTTTACCAAAGCAAAGACAAACTCTTCTTTTTTCTGCAACATTTTCAAATGAGATTAAAAATTTAGCTTTAGAGTTTTTAGATAATCCAGTTAATATTGAAGTTGAAGATGAAGAACAAAATATTATAAAACAAGTTTTTTATGAAGTAAATTCAAGAGATTTAAAAGATAGTTTAATAGAAAAATTGATAAAAAAGTATCAAGCAAATAGCACAATAATTTTTTGTAATCAAAGGGTAACTTGTGAAGAGTTAGCAGATTCTCTTTATGAAAGAGATATTGATGCTCTTACTCTTCATAGTGATTTGGACCAAAAACAAAGAGATGAAACTCTTACTATATTTTCAAATAAAAGTTACCCAGTTTTAATAGCAAGTGATGTTGCAAGTAGAGGAATTGATATAAATGATATAGATTTGGTAATTAACTATGATTTAGCTTTGAACTACAAAATACATACTCATCGTATTGGAAGAACTGCACGTGCTGGAAAAGGTGGAGTTGCTACTACTTTTGTTTTACCAAATGAATCAAAGAGTTCATTAGAGATAAAAGAGCATTTTCCTGATATTGTATTTGAAGATGAAAAAGAGATTGTTTTTGACAATAGTTTTGAGATAGATTCTATTTTTAGATCAATCTTTATAAATGGTGGGAAAAAACAAAAATTGAGAAAAGGTGATATTTTAGGTTGTCTAACAGTGGCTTTAGGATTAAATGTTAATGATATAGGTAAAATTGATGTTTTTGATTTCTGTTCATATGTGGCACTTAAAAAAGATAAATTAAAGTTTGTTTTAGAAAATTTACAAAAAACAAAAATTAAAGGTAAGTATTATAATATTTATGAAAAATAATAAAAGTTTTATAAATAATAATAAAAAACTTTAGAAAATATGCTAATATAATGCTTATTTTAGAATTTAATTAGGAATATAAATGTTTAGAAATAGTTTATTTTTAAAAATAGTAATAATTTTTACAATTCCTGTTATGGGAATATTGTTTTTTAGCTCTTTTATGGTTTATGAAAAAATAAATATTATAGAAGATTTAAAACACAATGAGCTCAGACTAGATTATATAAAAAATAGTGAAAAATTAATAATCTCTTTAAAGCAAGAAAAAATGATTTCATTGGAGCAATTGTCAAATAATAATAAATTAAAAATTCTTTCAGAACAACAAGATAAGACAAAACATATTGTAAATATTTTTTTTGCTACAGTAGAAGCTCTTTCTTGGAAAACTAAATGGAAAGATCAATTAAATGATATTAATTTATCTATTAAGTCATTAGAAAATTTTAGAAAAAAAGTTTTAAATAATGAGGTAAATGAAGAGATTGTAAAAGATAAATACAATGAAGTTAATAAAAAAATTATTGATATGCTTTTTTTAATAAAATTTAAACATGATACAACTTCTTATATACAAGAACTTTTAAAACTTGAAAGTGAAATTTATGATGACGTTAGTATAGAAAAATTAAAGAATAATTTTAATTTTATGATTTTATCTTTGTCAAATGAGATGAAATTTTTTGAAGAACAAATTACTTTTGAAAGAAATTTAAGTTTTGTTTTTTTATTCTTTTGTTTCTTTACTTTAATTCCGATGTTTTTTATACTAAAAAATATTATTTACAATGAACAAGAATATTTTTCTAAAATTCAAAAACACAAAAATATACATGAACTTTTAAATCATACAAATAAGTTTTTATCAAAAACTATGAAAAAAGATGATTTGTATTTTGATATTAGTGAGCTTTTAAGTGATAGCAAGGATCTTGCTTTTAATTTTGTATTTGATTTAGAAACTAAAAAAATAATTGCTCAAAATGGTGAATATAAAGATGTTGTGATAAAACACGAAGATAGATTTAAAGATTTCTCACAAGAAAATATAATATCAAAAACAATAAAAAGAGAGTCTAATATTGTAATAAATGATTTTAAAGCTGAAAATGTATCAATTTTTTATAATAAAGCAAATGAGTTTAATATAAACTCAATGGCAACATTTCCTATAAAAAAATTTGATAATGTTGTTGGTGTTTTAGTACTTTACTCAACTAAGCTTAACTTTTTTGATAGTGAAGTAGAAATGCTTTTTAGTAAAATGGTTTTTGATATTACAAACTGTTTAGAAAAATTTGAGTATGAAGATATAAGATTAAAACAAGATTATGAGTTGAGACTTTCGTCTTATGCTTTTGATTCTTCATCACCAATGATTATTACAGATGAAAAAAACAATATAATTAAAGTAAATCAAGCATTTTGTCAAATTCTTGGTTATTCAAAAGAAGAGTTAATTGGCCAAAACCCTCGTATTTTTAAAACAGCTCATCAAGATAAAACTTTAGTTGAAGATATATGGAATAATTTAAAAATAAATGGAACATGGAGTGGAGATGTTTATAATAAAAAATCAAATGGAGACTTAATTGCTTTAAGAAGTACAATTACAGCTATTAAAAATGATGATGGTAAAGTTACTAATTATCTTGCTCAATATATGGATATTAGTGAGCAAAAAGATAAAGAGAAAATTTTAGAGTATCAAGCAACTCATGATAATTTAACAGGACTTCCTAATAGACTTCTTTTGACAGATAGAATAGAAAGAGCAATTACAAAAACTGTAAGACACAATATTTTTGGTGGTCTTATTTTTATAGATTTAGATAACTTTAAAGAGGTAAATGACACTTTAGGTCATAATGTTGGGGATATTCTTTTGATTACCGTTGCAAAAAAATTGAAAGAGTGTGTAAGAGAAGAAGATACGGTTTCTAGAATTGGTGGAGATGAGTTTATAGTTTTACTAGATAATATTGGAAATAACATAGCAGATGCTAGAAGAAATATAAACTTTTTGGCTGAGAAGATAAAAGAAGCATTAAATAGTATAACTCATCTACAAGGTCATGTGAATGTTTCAACTCCAAGTATAGGAATAACTTTGTTTAGTGATTCAAGTGTTAGTGTTCAAGATATAATAAAACAAGCAGATACAGCAATGTATAGTGCAAAAAAACAAGGAAAGAATACAATAGAGTTCTTCTAAACTTCTATTGTATTTTATATAGTTTAATAAAATAAATTTTATCTACATTTCATCTTTTAAATAGTCATCATATGGGTCTAGATGAATATTTACAATCCAATTTCTATTTTTATCAATAAGTTTTATGCTATCTTCAATATGGTCACATATTTTGTGTGCTTCTATAAGTGTAATTTGTTGAGTATTAAAAACTATATGAGCTTCTACAAAAGTTTTATTTGCAGCTTCTCTTGTTTTTAATAAATGGAAGTTACTTAAATTTGGGTCATTTTTCAAAATATCTTCAATTTTTAAAACCAAATCATCATCAACTGAAGCATCAAGTAAAACTAACACTCCTTTTTTAATAAGAGAAAATGCTGAATATATAATATAAAAAGCTATTAGAACACCAATAATCACATCAAATATTTCCATATTTGTAAAATGAACCAAAATTAAAGAGAATAAAACTGCAAGATTACTTAAAACATCTGTTTTATAATGTAAGGCATCTGCTTTTATTACCATTGAGTTTGTTTTTTTTGCAACACTGTTTAAATAAATCACTAAAGATATTGTTATTATCAATGAAATTATCATAACATAAATAGAGATATCAAGATATGAAGAAGTCTCTTTGTAGATGGCTTTTTTTATAGCTTCATAAAGTAAATATAAACCAGAAATTGTAATTACAATACCTTCAATAAATAAGGCCAAAGCTTCTATTTTTCCTCTTCCGTAGTTGAACTTTTTATCTGCTGGTTTTTCTGAGTTTAAAATTGCAAAGTAATTAAATATTGATACAAACATATCTAAAACAGAATCAATAGCTGAAGCTAAAACAGCAACAGAACCACTAATAATTCCTAAGGCAAGTTTTATTAGAGTTAATATTGCTGCAACACTTGAAGATATTATTGTTGCTTTTTTTTGAGGTGAAATTTTATTTTTTAACATATTTATGGAGCCAATCTTGAGATTGTCCAGTTACCATTTTCTTGTATTTCATACAAAAATCTATCATGAAGTCTATCTTCTCCACCTTGCCAAAATTCAATTCTTATAGGTTTTAAAATATATCCGCCCCAAAAAGATGGAATTGGTATCTCTTTATTTAAAAATTTTCTTTTCATCTCATCAAATTTTTGCTCCAACAAGGCTCTTGAACTAATAGTTTCACTCTGTCTTGAAACCCAAGCTCCTAGCTGACTACCTTTTGGACGACTTAAAAAATATTTTAGAGAATCAGCTTTTGATATTTTTTCAATATTTGCCTCAATTTTTATTTGTCTTTCTAGTGCTAACCATGTAAAAAGTGCAGCTACTTTAGGGTTTTGTTCTATCTGTTTTGCTTTTTTACTCTCATAATTTGTAAAAAATACAAAACCTTCATTATCAAAATATTTTAGTAAAACTGTTCTAATGCTAGGCATCATATCAGAACCAACAGTTGATAGTGAAAAAGCATTTGGTTCTAATAGATTTTCATTTATGGCATCATTAAACCAACTTTCAAACTGTTTAAAAGGATTTTTATTTAAATCTTTTATGTCAAAATTTTTTGTAGTATATTTTCCTCTTATACTTGCTAAATCCAAAATTGCTCCTTTTTAAAATAATAGATATTCAAATATGCGGTATTTTATATCTTATTTATTTAAAACCTCTTTATCTTTGTTTTTTTTGTGAAGTAATAAAAAATAATAATTATTTTAAAATATTATAGTATAATCAAATTTCAATTTTTAATTAGCTTAAAAGAAGGGAATATATTGAGATTTACAATTTTAGAGTACTCGCTTTTTCTTGTAATAATTTTTTTAATTACTTTATTAATAATAAAATACTTTAGTTTAAAAAAGCTAAAAGCAGAACAAAAAGAACTTAAAAGAAAATCTAATATTTTAAGACAATATAATAAAGCTACAAAATCATCAAATATTATTTCAAACAGCGATTTAAAAGGAAATATCACATATGTAAATGATACATTTTGTGAAGTTTCACAATACAAAAGAGAAGAGATTATAGGAAGACCTCATAATATTTTAAGAGGTGAAGAAGATCCTGAAGTTTTTAAAAATCTATGGACTACTATAAAAAGTGGAAATATTTGGAGAGGAAATTTAAAAAATAAAAAGAAAGATGGAACATACTACTATATAAACACTACAATATCTCCAATATTTGATGAAGATGGAGAGATTTTTGAGTATGTTGCAATAAGACATGAAATTACGGATTTAGTTCTAAAAACAGAAAAATTAAATAGAATTTTAAGAGAAGATTATTTAACTGAAATAGGAAGCAGATATAAACTTATAGAAGATATAAGTAAACAAGAAAACTTGAGTATATCAATATTAGATATAAAAAATTTTAGTGAGGTAAATGACTTTTTTGGCTACAAAATAGGAGATTATATTTTAAAATTACTTGCTAAAAGAATAGAAGAATTAGTTATAAAAAAACCAAAATATGGTGTTTATAGGCTAACATCTGATGTTTTTGCAATATTAGCTTCAAATGAACAAAAGAGTGATTTTATAAAAAATATAGAAGAGATTTCAAAAATAATATCTTCAAAAGCAGTTCGAGCAAAAGGTAGAGAGATATTTGTTTCTCTTAATTATAGCTTCTCTTTTGAGCCAAAAAGTTCACTTCTTGAAACTGCAAATGTTATGAGAAAATATACAAAATCAAATCCAAATCAGATTATTTATGATAGAAATTTAGAGATAGAAAAAGATTATGAAAAGAATATTTTTTGGACATTAAAAATTAAAAAAGCTTTGGAAAGTAACGATATTATTCCATATTATCAAGCAATATATAATTTGCAAACAAATAAAATAGAAAAATATGAAGCTTTAATGAGACTAAATGATTCTGGAAAAATTGTATCTCCATTTTTCTTTTTAGATATTGCAAAAAAATCTGGGCAATATTTACAACTAACAAAAAGAATGATTGATTGTAGTTTTGAATATTTCAAAGATAAAGATTTTGAATTTTCTATAAATTTTACTTTTCAAGATATTGCAAACGAAGAAATTTCTAACTATGTTATAGAAAAAATAAAAGAGTTAAATATTGGAAATAGAGTTGTTTTTGAAATTGTTGAAAGCGAAGAGATTGATGATTTTAATCTAATAAATGGATTTTTTTCTACTATTAGAAAATTAGGTTGTAAAATCGCAATAGATGACTTTGGAAGTGGATACTCGAATTTTGAGTATTTGATTAAACTAGATGCTGATTATATTAAAATTGATGGCTCTTTAATCAAAGATGTATTAGTAAGCAAAGGAAATGAAAATATAATTACTATGATTATAAATTTTGCAAAAGATCAAGGATTTAAAACTATTGCAGAGTTTGTATCTAGTAAAGAGATTTTAGAAAAAGTAAAACATTTGGGTGTTGATTATGTTCAGGGTTATTATATACACGAACCTAGCGAGAAAATAGAAAATTAACTTTAAAATTACATAAGGATAAAATATCCTTATGCTCTTGATAGTTTTGTAAGATTATGTAAAATTGCTATGGCACTATTTTTATTTAGAGATTTATCATAAGTAGTTAAAATCTCTCTCGCTAAAATGTTCGCACCTAAGTGTTGAAACATAATTCTCATAGCTTGAAGACCTTTTTGACCTCCGCCTCCACTGTGTGTTGCTAGTGCTACTATTTTATCATCAAAAGCGTCTCTCCAGTTTTTTGTAGCTCTTGATGTCCAAGCCATTGCATTGTTTAAAACAGGTGGCATAACGCCGTTATACTCAGGAGCTACAATAATAAATGCTTTTAAATCAATTATTCGTGTAGCTAAATCTAAAACAGACTCTGGAATTCCATTTTTTTCCTCTTCAATCGTACTATAAAGAGGTAGATTGTAATCTACTAAATTTATAATTTCACTATCATAGTTTAGCTCAATTGCTATTTTTTGAAGTTCAATAGCTAGTTTTTGGTTGTTATTTGAACTAGCAACAATTATTCCAATTTTTGACATAAAAATCCTTAATAAAATATTTTAAAGAAATATTATAGCCAATGATTATTTAAATATGATTTTGTGATATTTTTTTAAAGTGGTGGCTCGAGACAGAATCGAACTGTCGACACAAGGATTTTCAATCCTTTGCTCTACCGACTGAGCTATCGAGCCATACTATATTTTAAAAGTGGTGGTGAGAGAAGGATTTGAACCTTCGAAGCCGTAGGCGGCGGATTTACAGTCCGCAGGATTTGACCACTCTCCAACCTCACCATATTAAAAGTACTTAAATTCTTGGATGGGGTAGAAGGATTCGAACCTTCGAGTGACGGTACCAAAAACCGTTGCCTTACCGCTTGGCGATACCCCATTAATTTAAGTGGACGGTATTGTATAATCTTAATTATTAAAATTAGCTAAAAAATTAGCTTTTTATGAAGATTATTCATAAAAAGCAGGAAGAGGAGGAAAAGTATCAAAAGACCTTTTAATAGCAAAAGAGATTGAATTTCTATTTTTGTGATTTTGCATAGGATTTGAGAATTGAAGATATTTTATTGATTCATCGGCAGTTTTCTCTTTTTTGTAGGCAAATGCTACTTTTTTTCCACTTTTTACACAATTATCATAAATAGTTCTTGCATAATCCGAAATATTTGAAAACTCTTTTGGATTTATTTTATCACCCCAGCAAAAATAAACAAATTTTCCAAAAGGAAGATAGTTTTGAGCATCTAAATACATAATATCTCTATCAAATTCTGTATTTTGATTTGAGTTATATTTTTCTAAATCTTCATTGAATTTTGATAAAAGAGTACTTGAGTCAACATGTCCTTCGATTAGATTAAATAGATTTTTTATCTCTACTATTTTTCCTTTGCAACTATCTTTCATTGCTTGCTTGAAAACAGTTATGTATCCTTCACATTTTAGTTCTATTAGTTCATCAAAATCTTTGAAATCTTGTTCTAGTAAAAATTTATTTGAATCAAATCCAATAGGAGTAACGACTGGATTATAGATAAATACAGTTCCTATAATATTTTTTTTTCTATCATCTTTTGTTTTTATTAGATTTTTTAAATCTTTTGAACTAATATTTTCATCTTCATCTTTTTTGAAATACATATAACTTTGTGTTAAAAATACCTCTTCATATTTTGTTTGTATCTCCCCAAAGTACTGCATATTTCTCCTTTTATTTTTTACTATAGATTTTAAGTTGGAAATTATATCATATTTCATTTTCTTTAATTTAAAAAAAATACTATTTTTAATCTTTTTCTTCTTTGTAGTCAAGTTTTAAATCAGCTAAACTTATAGAAAATTTGGCTCTTGAGGCTGCTACATAATATATATTCAACTCTTCACAAATTGAAGCAAAACTAAGACTTTTTTTTCTATTTAAGATATCTTTTTTTGTGATAAAATCATCAGTCATAATTACTTGATTGTACTCCATTCCCTTTGCTTTATGCGTTGTTGTGAAGATAATGTCTGCTTCATCTTTATTTGAAACTAAATACTCTTTGATTTTTTTATTTATCTCAAAAATATTATCACCATAACTATTTACAAATCTAATAATATTTAGATAATCTTGATTTTTAGTCTCTTTTGCAAATGTCTCAAGTTCAAAAATAGTATCAAAATTTTTTATTTCATCAATAGTTATTTTTTCATTTTTTCTATTTTTTAAATAAAAAATAGAGTAAACAGTTTGATTCATAAAAGAGTAAGAGTTATAACCACCCTCGAAAAATAGCTTTTTTTTGTTATGGATATGTTTTATTAATTCTTGAATTAAGCCAAAAGTTGTTCTAGAAATTATTGTAAATTGTTTATTAAAATCTAAAAACTCTTTTCCAATTTTTGTGGTTAATTTATTATCATCAACTCCATTTAAAAAAATGTTTTTTGAACCATTTAAAGTATAAAGATAGTTTAAATAAGATTGTAAAAACTTTGCATAACTATTTGAAAATCTAAAGCTAAAAGTTAATTCATAAGATGGTAAATCTATTTTATTAAGTGCATTTGAAGCATATCTAAAACTATAAATTTGTTGAAAACTATCTCCAACATATATTTTTCTACATTTTTGATTCTCAATTATTCCTATCATCACATCGCTTATATCTTGTGCTTCATCAATTAAAATTAAATCATAATTTAGATTTGAAGATATTCTTTTATTTAGATAGAACATTTTTAGATAAAAGTCATGAATAGCATCTATTTTTCCTAACTTCATAGAGCTAAGAGTTAGTTTTAAATGCTCTAATAGTTTTTTCTCTTTTTTATTTAAAATATCTAAGATTTTTACACCAAAATCATTTTGCTTTTTAAACTCTTCAAGTAGTTTTAAATCAAGCTCTATTAAATTTGAATTACAGTAAAAATTTACAAGGTTTTTTAAAATAGTTGTATATTCTAAACTAGGGTAGTAGCTCTTTTTATTATCTTGAAATTCGTGATTTATGATTAGTTTTTCTAGGATATTTGTTTTTAATTCATGTGTTAGTTTATATCTGTAGGCTTCCGTTTTATTATATGCTAAAGAGTGAATTGTACTTATATGAAGATTTGGTAAATGATAATCTTTTAATTTTTCATTTAGAGCAATTTGTAAAGATTTATTATAAGCCAAATACAAAATTCTTAAGTTTGAATTTTTTTTTGCATACTCAAGAAGAGTTGTTGTTTTGCCACTTCCTGCAACTGCATTTATTTTAAATGAGTCTAATGAACTATTTACAATCTCTTCTTGCTCGGCAGTTAATAACACTTATATAAATACTTTAAAAAATAAAAGATTATTCAAAATCTAAAGTTGTTTGAATCTGTCCGTTACTCCCAAACTCATTGTCAATATCAAGAGCTATTTGTTTAAAATCAACCCCATTTATCTCTTTTAAACCTTTTAAAATCTCTTTTTTACCACTGATTAGTTCTTTGCTTTTTATTCCATGAGATATAGATAAAGATGCTTCAACAAAAGCAGATAATTTATCACACTGCTTAAGAGCTAGGCCATCTATTGCTTCATATTTATCAAGATTATATTTATTTATATCATCAACTTCTGTGATATTTCCATCTATTTTTACTTTATTTGCAAACTCTTCTTTTATACCTTTTGAAATCCCTAGAATATAAGAGAACTCTTCTTGAATATTTATAGGAACATTTGGCAAAATATCATCTTCTATTTTTGCAACTTCATATTCAGCAATTATCTCTGAAAGTTCATCTACACTATATTTTACAGGGCTTATAATATCTCTTGTTAAAGCTTCTGGTAAATCATGAAATAGTGCTGTAAAAAAGTTATTTTGTAATCTTTTATCACAAGCTTTTACTTCTAAAGAGTAAAAATATGAAAATAGAGCAACTGTTAGCATATGTCCTAAAACTGAAGTTTCAGGAATTCTTGGAGTTTGAGCCCATCTTTTTTGAAATCTCAATCTTCCACTTAAATCTACTATTTTTGCTAATTTTTTATTTAGAGCTATTTTTCGTACACCAATTAGCTCATAATAATCTTCAATTTCAGCATCAACATCTTTTTTAACTTCCTCTATATCACTTAAGAATTGACTTGTTTGATATACAATTGAAAATTCCCATTTTGTAGATAAATATGAAGCTGCTTTTAATATAAATCTCTCTTTTTTATACATATTTGGATCATTTAAAAATTCTTCAAATTTTTGTAAAAAGTTTCCATTTTCAATATTTTCTATAGAGCTTTTTAGTTTACCTACAACCCAAGTATTAATCTCTTTTGATTTTTGTTGTAAAGCTTTTCTAAAAACATCAGGTCTAATATCTGTAACAACAACTCTTCTTAAAAACTCAAAAATTCCAGCTTCTATTAGATGTGTAAAATTTATATCATCTTCAAGTTTTGCTATAAAATATGCAATTATAAATTTATGTGCTTGTTTGTCAAGTTCTACTAAATCAACCATTCTTGGATAGTCATTCCATCTTTGAATAGATGCACTTGAAAATATATATTCAATAATCTTTGGATTTATCAATTTTTGTCCTTGTTTTTTTTATTACTATCAAAAAACATAAGTTTTTTCCCAATCAACATAGCTGCAACAATTGCAGTCATCATCAAATAAACTTGCCAATCAGCCACAATATTTTCCTTGTATATAAAATTAAATTATGCTCTACAGCTTCCAATTTTACTTAAAGAGTTTATTTTTTCAACTCTTTGTGTGTGTCTTCCCTCTTCAAATTCTGCTTTATCCCAGGCTTTTATAATAGCTTCAATCATACCTTCACCACTAACTCTTTCACCTAGACAAATAACATTTGCATCATTGTGTTTTCTAGCCATTCTTGCACTGTATTCATTGTGACAAAGTGCTGCTCTTATTCCATCGAATTTATTTGCAGCCATACTCATTCCAATTCCGCTTCCACAGATTAAAATACCCATTGAGCCACTATTTTCTAAAACTTTTTTACAAACTTTTGCTGCAAAATCAGGATAATCAACTCTATCTTTATTATATGGACCTAAATCTTCAACTTCATGTCCTCTTTGCTCAAATAAATCTTTTACAAATGCTTTTATCTCAATTCCAGCATGATCTGCACCAATAAAATATTTCATTAATAAATTCCTTCCTCATGCTTAATTTCAGCTGTTGTATCAATATCTTTTTCTAAACTTTCAACAGTTCTAAAAACTCTATCCCATCTAATTTTGTAATCATCATCCCAAGAAAAATAGATAAACCAAGGTTTACCAACTATATATTTGTAAGGTACACTTCCCCAAAATCTTGAGTCATTTGAGTGGTCTCTATTGTCTCCCATCATAAATGTTTCATCTTCTGGTATAACAATCTCTTGCATATCAAACAGCTCTTTTGGATTTGAATATGATTTTGTAACGTTTATATCATTATGAATCCCTTTATGCTCTTTTTCGTATGGACTTACAACAAAAAGTTTTCCATTTAAATCAATAGTTTCATAATCTTTAAATTCAGTTTTTACAAAATCATTTCCCTCTTTAGGATGAAGATATAAAATTTTATTTTTTAAAAATATAGTATCACCACTTATAGCAACTGCTCTTTTAACATAGTGAATATCTGGATTATGTGGATATCTAAATACAACAATATCACCTCTTTTTGGTCGCTCACCTTCTATTAAATGTCCATTTCCTTTAAAATCTGGTAGAACTTTTACTTCAATCCAAGGAATTGTAGGAGTTGGAACTCCATAGGAGAATTTTTTAACAAAAAGCATATCACCTATTAAAAGAGTATTTTTCATACTTCCACTTGGAATTACAAATGCTTGAGCAACAAAAAATATAATTGTAAGTACAATTACTATTGTACCAGTCCAAGATGATGACCAGTTATAAATCTTTTTTAACATCTATTTTGTTTCTCTTTTTTCTCTTAATTTTGCAGCTTTTATTGTATTTTTAAGCAACATTGCAATTGTCATAGGTCCTACTCCACCTGGAACTGGAGTTAAAAAAGAACATTTGTTTTTAAGTCCTTCAAAATCAGCATCACCAACAAGTTTTCCAGTATCTAGTCTATTAATTCCTACATCAATTACAATTGCTCCATCTTTTACCATATCCTCTTTTAGTAAATATGGAACTCCAACAGCAATAATTACAATATCAGCTTTTGAAGTGTGAGATTTTAAATCTTTTGTTCTACTATTACAAACTGTAACTGTTGCTTTTCTATTTATTAAAAGTGATGCCATAGGTTTTCCAACAATATCGCTACTTCCAATAACTACAACATCTTTTCCACTTAATTCAATATTATGCTCTTCAAACATTCTCATAACACCAAAT
>Ga0265294_10004444_pt1 | contig 17540 bp, 13 predicted proteins | sample MunlanPumphouse3_FD_192504 | JGI IMG/M metagenome (GOLD analysis project Ga0265294, IMG submission 192504) | Groundwater microbial communities from a municipal landfill in Southern Ontario, Canada - Pumphouse #3 | ecosystem: Environmental > Aquatic > Deep subsurface > Groundwater | place...
TAACTCTATATTAACTAGTTTCCAGAACAGCGTTTCATTTTTTGAAATAGTTTTTGGGACACAAGCACGATAATTACGACTGTGTAATACTTCGACCATATAACCCAATACATGCTCACTAAAGTTATCGTATATATTATCGTCATTATCTCGTATTAGTTCGCCCATCATGCGAATACCTGTCACTATTTCGCCTAAAGAAATATTTGACTCCCTTAGTTCAAAGTTAATTGGCTTGTCGTGGAAAGACCTTATTACTTTCTCGAACGTGTGAAAACCTGTGTATGGGGCGTCACTGTGCATCAATACTACAATAGAACCAAGTTTATTTAGTGGAATATCTGCAATCGGGTTTACACCGAAATTATCATCTATCATAGCTATTAAAGTGTCAAGGTCCCACTCTAACCAATCAGACCCAAACTCTTTCATCAAAGCTAAATAGTAAACTTTAGGGTGGATACCAGGTTTTGTAAATAGCTCCTTCATCAACGGATTCTGGTCTGCTAGCTCAGGGGATGCCGCGGCTAATTTCTCTGCCTCAGCTTCTGGCATCCCCGTGGTAGGGTTTTCAGGGTCACCTGATACCTTTGTGTATCCAGACGCCTCTCGAAGCTCAGAACTCATTTTAGACACCCTAGAATTTAAATCTTCGAAATCATCATCCTCTACAGCAAGTTTTTGCAGTTCTTCGTCAGTGTCGTACCCAGCGTGTTTTGCCTCATCTAGGAAATTTCTCCTGAAGAATTTGCTATCTTTTCTCTGGAATCTGTCGTACCCCTCTTCATTCATGCCCATTACATTTAACTGTGATAGAACTATATCATCAGTAACAAACAGAATTCTATCAGGTAAATACACAATCGATAAATCACGTTTTATTCTGTCTGGAGTGATAACATCTGTTTCTATTGTAGATTTAGGATTACTAAACCAAAGGAAACTTAATTTCTGCATACCTAGGTCGTAATCTAAATCACTAGCATAGCGATACGCACCGACCTCAATCGGAATATTAACATCATCCCAAGTACAGCCAATAGTTGTCAGGGTATTAGCGTATTTTGCCAGTACATCAGATTCCCCCGCTTTAACGAATAATTTCTGGAGATACGCCACCTTATCCATAACTGTAAAAAGATGTAAGTCACTTTCTGTGTCTTCATCGACTAAAGTGTAATCTGCGCTATTCTTTTTTATAGCCCCTTTGAGAAAACCGTCCTGTTCTATCAGACGCTTAATAAACATCTGCTCTGCTTCTTGCGCTTCGAGGTATGCTTTATTGACTAATAAATTCTTAAAATAAGTGACATCCTTATTTCTCCATGCTTGCTTCATTGACGCATTCATTGTCGATACGCTTATAGTATCGACAGCAGTTCCGCGTAACATATACACAACGCTAAACGGAGTAAAGATAATTTTAAGGTCTTCTGCTAAATTATCTATTTGTTGGTAATGGTCGTCACTCATCTCAACTAATTTACGATTCTGCTCATTTAGAACTCTCTGAATAGTATTACCATATAAATTACGGTATTCCATGTCTTTCTTCGCGTCTATTGTTTTATGTCCAAGTCCTGCCCCTAATAATCCGCCTATAATAGCGCCGGTACCTATACCCATATCTGCGGCTTTCTTTGTCAGTTCTACGAGCTCACTTTGTTCTTGGTCTAAAAGAGATATGGCCTGCGCCACTGCCTCTTTAGCCCAATCTTTATTATCATCATACCAAGCCATGAAAAATTCACCTCGCGTTTTTATCTACTTATATAAGTATATTACACTATCTGATGGATATCAAAAGAAATAAGCCTGTACTTCGAAGTACAGGCTTATTTTATTATATTAATACGATTACTGGTAATATTGCGGGGGCTGCACTGGAACAGCCGACGCACCAGCTTGCTGAACAGCACTGGTTATGCCGGGTATTGTAGCACCAACACCTACACCTGCTAAGGTCGATACGTACGGATGTCTTTTTATGAAACTACCTTCAGGTTTATTTTTTACCTTGCTAGTTTCCGCTTTAGTTGTTTTAGTAGTTTTCTGTGCTGCTGCTCCCGCAGCATTTACAGCATTATCTGCGGCCTGTTGAGTACTTTTAGCCCCTGTTCTAAGGGAGTCGACGAACTGCTTTGGATTCATTATCTTCGGGAAGGCTTCTTTTTCTAAATATGATTGTTCTGAGGCAACTTTCACAGTTAAATTGTTATTCCGTTTCTGCTCTTTCTTTCCTAGAACATGGCCAACTGGAGCGCCGAAAGCTCCTCCAGCGACCCCGCCACCAACAGCGCCGACTGTACCAACACCAAGAGCCCCGCCGCCTATTATCTTAGCCATAACTTTCGGATGTAGTGGAATTCCTTTAGTTAAAATATTACCTGCGCTAGCGCCCGCTAGCGCGCCACCAACTCCGCCTAAAATAGTCCCTGTTTTAGCACCGGCCTTGGCGCCTTCCCAGGCTCCTATTTCATTGTCGTCCTTAGCTATTTTAAGAAGTTCGTCCAATAATTCAGTGGAAAGAACCTCCAATTCTTCATCGGATAATTCTGCTGCTACTTTTTCGAATCCATTAAGTAAATCAGAATAGAATGCTGATTTATTTTCCAAACGGATTAAAGCATCTTTATCGGGCTTAGTACCAGCGGCATACCCAAGTAATGCCCCACCGGCGGCACCGAGAGCTCCTCCAACACCGGCCCCCCTCAACCCACCACCGACTACCTCGCCGCCAATTATCTTAGCCGCGGCTTTTGAACTAAGCGGGATTCCTTTGATTATATAGTTACCACCAGCAGCGCCAGCCAGTGCCCCGCCTATTCCTCCTACAGCAGCTCCAAGGCCTCCAGCTAGTCCTGCGGCATCTAACGCGGTGTCTTTCCGGTGAAATCTAGGATCTTTTGATACCATATATTCCTGTAAAGCGGCGTGGTTTGGCGCTACCTTGTCTATAGTAGCCCAGAACTCCTTAGTCGCTAAATCTTGCAGTGCTTTCCTTTCTTCTCTATTTGGCGCCCTACCAGCAAGGTCCATAAAAATATCTAGACGCTGCTTGGCTCTGCCATCATCTTGTTGCTTTAAAGCCAGATATTCTCTGTCCAGCTCATCTACAGCCAAATCATGTTCTTTCCGCAATTGTAAAAATCCCGCTTCCTTCACCATTTCCTCCAACACTTCATCTGCGAAGAGCTCAAGTTCTTCAGCAGAAACATTACCTGCTGCCTCTTTAAAGATATCCAATAATTCTCGGTACATATTATTACCTCCTATATAATTCTCTGATGCTTTCTTTTCCCTGGCATCACTGATAGCATGTCCTATGAGGGCCCCAGGTACAGCACCGACAGCGCCACCAACAACTATCGGAATTGGTTTTCTACCTTTACTCAAAATAGCTGGCAATATTGCCCCAGTTCCAAACCCGGTTCCAGCTCCGACAGCGGTAGTCTTCAAACCAGAGGCGTCTCGCGGAACATTTTGTTTTATAACTGTACCAGTAATCGCCCCAGGAAGAGCGCCTCCCGCCGCCCCTGCTGCAGTACCTGTAAGAGCCATAGCCCCAAGCATTTTACGGCGTATTCCCTTATCAAGGATAAATCTCGACTCTTCGGACAAAGACTCAAATATTTCCGGTGTCACGCCGTATAACTGTCTCATCTCAGGGGATATATGAACTAATTGTGGTAGCGTGCGCTCCAGTACATTAGCATTAACATTACCAAGCGCAGCTCCTGCCAATCCCCCAGTTACAGCGCCATATTCCGCCCCAACACGAGTACCGATGCCAGCACCACTAACGTCTTTATCTTTTTTAGCCTCCTTCTGGATACCCAACAACTCAGCAGCTCTTTTCTCCCACATACTCACCGTTCCTTTCGGAGTAGTTTTTATAACCTCAAACCCTTGATTTTTAGCTAAATTAATCATGTTAGTGTTATCGGATTTTATTTTACCTTGAATACTATCAAACTTAGTATTCATATAATTAATTATAGCTGTTGCAACACCTTTACCACGATAGTCAGGATCTACATATATTTCCTCTAACATAGAACTATTATTAGGGCGACCACTCTCTCGCGCAAAACCAACTGCTCGACCATCATCTAAAGCGATTATTATGTGTTTACCTGTTTTAATTTGTGCCTTGATTAAAGTACTTTTCATGTTAAAGGCGAGAAAGGATTTTTCTTTTTTATCTATTTTATCCAATAACACCAGTAAGACTGGAGCGTCACCTGGAGTTCCTTCTCTTACCGTAATCATATTCCACATCATCTCCTATTAAAACACGATATCACCTAAATTTACTTTTCTGCGTGTTTCTACACCAGAATCATATTGCGTATGAGCAGAAAGTGCATTCAGAGCCCCGCTGCTCGCGAGCGCTCCAGCTGTAGCTACAGCCGCTTCAGGAGATTTTTTAATATCGAGATATTTTTCTCTCAAACTCTTGCTGGCGACTGGCTGCGCTTTATTTCTAAAAACCTTGGTTGCGCCCTTGCCAGCTAGAGCAGAAAGCAATGCTCCAAGAGTAACGCCGCCGGTAAACCCCCCTATATCCCCGACGACTTTATGTAAAGCATGGTTATCCTCATTACCGAAAGCATTTCTAAAAGTAAACACTCCTGTTGGATCTGCTCCAGCAATAAAATCAGCTAAATAAGAGGATTCGCTGGCTTTCTTTTTGAGCGGTTCTTTACCATATTCCCCCGCATCTATTTTCTTCCTAGTAGCACGGCCCGTATCATACTGTGTATGAGCTGAAAAGGCATTTAATGCTCCTCCACCCACGCCTGCTAATGCTCCCACAGTAGCAGAGAGAGCCTTCTCTGTACCCTCAGCCACACTAGCACCACCAAAGTACGTATTACTCAGACGAGTCTCTGTCTCCTGTAAATTATCAAGTTGTCTCCTAAGATTACGGGAGCGGAGTACAGAGCTTTTAACTTCTGGATTATTTGCCTCAGTGCGCAAGAACTGCGCAATACTCGCAGGAGAGGGAATACTTTTTAGATTAGACACGGTTGTTTTAGCACTGTCTACATCTTTTGCTACGCGCTTAACGTCTGCTAATACCTTTCCTGCCTCCATTTTATACTTAGCTAACTCTGGAAAAGCCTGTAAGTAATTTTTCAATTTTTTAGGATTCAGCGCTTCAAGAGATCCAACAGCACTATTATCGAAATCCTTGGCCAACGCGGGCGATTTCTTCCTGAGAGCAGTAGCAACTGCTTTACTTGCTCCGGCGGATGACAGGACACCAAGTAATGATCCGCCGACAAAGCCCCCAACATCTCCCATCGCCTTATGGGCCGAGTGGTTTTCCTTATTTTCTAATGCATTCCTGAATGTGAATATACCTGTAGGTTCAACACCGGCCATAAAATCAGCTAAATAAGAGGAATCATTAGCTATTTTTCTAAGTCTAGATTTTGGCATATAAAGTACCTCTCACAAATCAACATTCCATACGCTCTTTTTTCTTTATGCCACTGACAATACCATCGTTCTTAGTTATATAACGAAGAGCATGCGCCTCATCTTTAGCATCGCCTTCGAGCGTCACTCTGTCGATTACTTCTTGAATTTTATCAAGTTCCGTTTTGTCTAAAAGAGGGCTTTCTGAGGCATATTTAGTGTAGTCTTTAGGTTTATCATGCACCACGTTACCATCTTTATCTTTGTATCCACTTTCCTGGATAATTACACGAGTCATTCCCTCTGGTACGTACGGAGTATTAGGGTCTGATTGTAGAGGAGCAAAACCACGCTTAGCGTTACGATTTAATAACACAGCCGTCGCAATCATTGGGGCGGCGTATGCCAAAGATTCTACTGATTTGAATGGCAGCTCTTCTAAGAGCCAATGTCCTAAACCAGTACGGCCGCTATATTTATATTTATCTGCGTTAGCTAAGAATTCATCAAATTTACGAATTGGTTTCGGAGCGTTCTTTGCTTTCTCGTCAATCTTAGCTTTCATTTTATCCAGCTTTGTTTCAGGTACCCAATCTTCTTTCGGGGCGCCAACGTTCTTTTTAGACTCCTCGTTCAAACGATCCATATCTATGACACCGCCGACATCGGCAACTTTATCTATTAGATTAGAAATACTTTCAGTTGATGCGCCTTTGATTAACTCGGGACGTCTCTCGTAATATTTTTCAGCGGCATCAGGGTCAGCTATATCTATAATCACCCTATTTGCCGGACGATATTCGTCTTTTTCAACTCTTTCCATGCCACCATATAGATTACGTCCAGTTAAAGCACTAAGACCGCCCAGTGTAAATAAAAAGGTTCCTGTAGTCAAAGCAGGTTTAATTGATCTATCATGCAGAAGGCGCTTTAAATCCTTTTTTGGTACGGGCGGCTCCTTTTCAACTTCTACAGTGGCAGCAGTTTTTTCCTCGAGCCTATTTACTTTATAATCTACCACAGTCTCATCCACTTTATTCCGGGCCCAATTTGCAAAATATTCTTCGGCTAAGGCTGCGCCAGCCAAAACACCTAAAAATTTACCTAGTGATTTTGTCATCTGGGCAGCACCTGGTTTACCCGTGAGTGTTGAGAAATCTTGCCTGATTTTCTTTCCTCCGCCACCACCGAGGCCGTCAGCGAACTTACCAGTATTTGTCAAAATATTAGCCGCAATATTGGTGCCAAGCCTGTTTTTTGTAAACACCCTAGCAGTGCCTTTACCTATATTACCAATGGTTTTTTGAACACCAGTGCCAATATCGGCATTAAGTGACGCATTATCTAAAAAATCGAATCCCTTCGCTGCGGCAGCATAACCAAGCCCTCCTCCAACTAAAGAGGCTCCGACTGTGTTTATAATATCTTTAGTTTCTATGTCACTATCATTGAAAGGAGCAGTACCAAATGCTGTTTTTTCTATTAAGTCAGATATTTCATCTGCCTGCACCGGCACTTTATTAGCAGCGGCTTCGTCATGCCACTTCTTATAATCTAAGAAGGTTCCGCCAGTATAGACAGCTGAGTTAGGCGAATAATTCGTAGTTATATGCTTTTTGTAGCTGTCCCTGATCTCACCTAAATTCGCGTCTATTGTTTTATTACGCCCGAGCAATCTATCTATGGTAGATCTATTGGCGTTCTTAACTTTAAACTTTCCATTTAAACTCTCTACATTCTCAAATAAAGCATCAGGATCTTTGTCTCTGTACCACTTATTATAGGAACTACGAGGCTGCGAAGTCATACCAAAAACAGGGTGGCCATAAACAATCTCAGTATCCATAAATTGCTTCCGCATTTTTGCGGACTGCTCGGGGGTAAGATTAGTGTAAGACTTTTCAAAATCAACCAAATCTTCTTCCGATGAAAGCGGGGCTTTTGCTCCAACCTCACCATAAACACGTTCCTGAGCACGAAGCGCATTTAGAATGCGATCGCGCTTATCTGCACCTAAATTTTTGGAACTCTCAGTTAGAAAATCTTCAATACTAATTCTATCGTCTCTGAAATTAATGCCTTGCAGGCGTTTTACTTCGTCCTTAATATCATCTAACGATATGTCTGAAGCCTCTGGTTTGGAAGTTCCTACCTTATCTATTAAGTCAGATATTTCATCATAAGCTAACTTATTGTAAGTTTTGAGGTCCGAACTTACTTGGCCAATAGCTTGTTTGGTTGTTCCTATCATAGGAAACATACCTTCTGCAACAGCTTTCGGACCTGCGACAGCTACTGCGCCCCCAGTTAAAGCTAAACCTACGGGGCTCTTAACAGTGTCTTTTATTATATTCATCTGTGCGTTATGTAACCCACCTACTACCTTCTTGCCTGCACCTAATATACCTTTTCCAATAGGGCGCAAAGCTGCTCCTACTAAAGGTACAGCGGCCTCTTTATCGATGGCGTTTATTAAATCAGCAGCAAAAAGTTCTATATCCTCAACAGAATCTGTGGCTGTGATGTTGTTTAACTCGTCAGGTAGTTCTCTATACAACAAAGTCACCTACTCTCCGAAATGATTGTTTATTACGGTATCTAAATCTATATTGACAGCAATCGCGTTCAGTTCAGTAGATATCGCCCGCTTTTCAAGTTCCTCAAAAATCATATGTGCTACTTTGGCTTGCTCATCTTCTTTTCGGGTAACTAAAAAGTCTTTAAATTTTTTAGCGCCATCCACGGCACCCGTAAGGGCAGCGCTAAATGCGGCGAAACCTAAAGTATTAGCAAGTATAATTTGTAATTTTAACTTCGTATTATTCATTAGATTCGTATCTTTTAAACACTCTTCAATGAATTGTTCAGTAGGTTCGAACTCGACAGTTTTAGTCACAGGATCGTAGCGCATAGTAAAATCCTTTAACACATAACGATCTTGCGGATACTGTTTCTGAATTATATCCGCTAAATTCTTCGGGTTTAAAAAACTGTCGTTCGCTAGAGCCTCGTCGAGCTTTATTTTAAAAGCCAACTCTTCTCTTTTAGTAGCAGCGAACACTGTAGAAGTAGATTTCCACATTCTATTGCCTTGCTTGAGGCCCATCGCCCCGCCTAAAGCGGTGCGGACAGTATATTTATTTCCTAAGAAGCCTTTGGCGGCTCCCACAAGCGGACCGATATTCATAATTACACCGCCCCTTGTACATCTATTTCACGAACATGTTTAGGGGGAGGATTACTGTCTATTTCTTTTTTTAGTACTTTAGCAAAAGTAATCAACTCATCGTAGCTCACATTTTCAGGAAGCTTATCCACGTTGACTATTAACTCCGCACCCTTTTTTTCCAGCAAACTATGAGTGCCTAAAGAATAGGGATTGGATTCTACAGGGTGCGAATAAGTAACAGGAATTTCAAAGTTACTAGGCAGACGTGAAGCTTCCTTACTCATCTCTATTGATTTGCTGATGTAGCGCAGCACTGGCGCCTGATAACTGCCGTACCAATCAGCGTCTATTGCTATCTTATCGAGTAACTGCTGCCCAGACTCACCCAGCCTTTCATAGTGTATTACAGCATTACCTATAGTAGCTATCTTATTAACTATGTCAGCCTCCGCGGCGGTTTTATTAATCAACCCTTCATTAACAGTGGCGCGCGTTTTACGAAATAACATCTCTCCAGCATTCTTTTCTATTGTACCTCTCCACAATGAGGGCTCATATGCCAAGTAGTTATTAGTACAGTCTATTTTAACAGTCCTCTGATCTCCAGCATTGCCTGCAGAAGCAACCTTAACTAAGTCCGCAGACAAAGATGCGATATGTTCTGCCCCGCCAGAGCCTGCGGCAGGCTCTAAAGAGCCTACAGTTATCTTATCAGCATCTGCTAAAGGAAAGGCGACGTCGCGGACGGCGCTATCCCTCAAACCGGCGTATTTCCTTAAATATATAGAAACATTGGTTTCTTCGACGAGACGTTTAACTTGCTCGTCGTTTAAATTATAAGAACTAGCCAACTTACTTAAGGATGTATTAGGGGCTACATCATATTTGATGTAGTCTTCAGTCACCCCTTTAACCCAGGAATCCTTATTACTAATGAAATTGTTATTTAATATTTGTTCTGCTTGTTTATCGAATCCAGAACTAAAGTCTCTGATGAGAGCCTCTTTTAAATCCATTAAGAGCACCTCCAAATATAGCTAAAGTAAATTACTACAATTAGTTTAGCACACGCCTATACTTAGTACAATCGGCAGCTACTTATTAATATATGTGGTGTGAGTAAGGGACTAAATAAGGATTGGCTGTAAAATAAAGTCACGTGACTTTATTATGCGAGTTATCCACAGGTTTATCCACAGGCAGAACAAGCGTTCTATTTTGCCATTTTGTGGATAGTGCTTAATTTGAACAATGTTGTACAGTCAAAAAAGCTTTTTACAATTTAAACCAGTCAAAAATTTCGTGCCCGAATTTGACACTATTGTACGACCAACTTATGAGTTATCCACAGGGTTATCCACAGGTTTGAAAAGTTATCCACAGGCAGAAAAAATTTTGGGACACTTTTGCGCTTTTGTCCCAAAAAGTGTCCCAAAGTGTCCCAAGGGTTTTGACGATGCTGTACGGTCAAAACCCGATTTTTGACAATTTGTCCCAGAAAAAAGTGTCCCAAAAGTGTCCCAAGGGTTTTGACGATGCTGTACGGTCAAAACCCGATTTGGTAAAAAATAACTGTCCCAAAAGTGTCCCAAGCAAAAACACCGTACAATGTAATGTTATCTATTAATAATATATATATATATATATATATATATATATATATATATAAAAAAATTATTTTTATTTAAAAAGAAAGACTTTAGAAAAAAAGTTGAGATAAAAAGGGGTGTGTATTTTTTCAAAAAAGTGTCCCAAACCTATTTTTAGAAGAAAGAATACCGTTGTTTCTCGTCAAAACCCTTGGGACACTTTTGGGACAGTTATTTTTTACCAAATCGAGTTTTTATGGCAATAATGCCGTTGTTTCTCGTCAAAACCTTTGGGACACTTTTGGGACAGAAAATTTTTCCAACTGTCCCCACATATTTTTCCAATTTTCAGTTTCGTGCTGTTTCTCGTCAAAACCCTTGGGACACTTTGGGACACTTTTGGGACAGCAAAATTTTTCCAATTGTCCCAGCTGTAAATAAAGGTGCAACGCCTTATAAATGCGGTATAAGGATATTAGTAGGAACTATTATTTTTAATAAGGAGGCCGAATTGTGCAAACTACACCTAAACTTAATGAGAAAGGGCAACCGTTTCAGAGGTTAGAAGAGCGGGTGTTTGCTCGTTACATATCAGACATGGTGTGTGGGCAAGCAGAGTTATCCCAGATAACCAGAGAGGTTTTGCCGGAGCTTGCCGGGGAGGCAAAACTAATGAGGGTGGCTTTAACCAGAATAGCATCAGCTTTGGAAAAAATGAATTCTGTACCTGCGGCGCCTACCACACAGCAGCCTATTAACAATGATACTACCATAAACTTAGCTGTGACAGACGACGTCAAGATAATTCTCGCTGTACGCGATGTTTTATTTCAGGCGTCGTTGCTCCTGGAGGACAAACTTCCTGCTCCTCACCTCCTAACTCCCAAGGATTTGAATTCTGAGGAATTAGAAGAGCTTCTACGTAAGCACTCTGAAACTCCCTCTTCATCTGCTGATACAGATGATAATATTAATGCAACTAATACTTCCCCGTCTTCATGTGAGTTCGCATCACTCCCACAGGATGTGAAAAACGCCGCTAAAATAGCTCCGGGCAGCCCACGTGCGCAGTACGTTAGGGATAACTATCCTCCGGAGCTTTATACTAAGGTTGCCTCGCTGTTTGTCTTGTGTGAGGAGAAACAGGATGAACTTGGTGAGCCTATTACTAAGTACATGGAGATGCGGAGGCACTTACCGCGACTGCCCTATTACTTGTATGGGAGCCAACGTATATGGCACGGTTTCTATGAATTCAAAGCCGCCTTTGATGCATGGGCTGCTGCTGCTTCTGCGCCGGCATCTGCTGCTAAATAAAATAATCGTATTGGAGGTGATAGTATGATTAAGCATAAGCAGTTGCACTCATCCAATGTAGTTGTATATGACATTACCACCTCCACTTTAGACGATGATCTGCCAAGACCACCATTTATCCCACGAGAAAGTATAGTTTTAGTTCTAGGTGATAGCAGTGTTCCACCGTGGAGGTACGGAATGGCCCTGTCTAATCTCAGAAAGTGCCCCGCTTCCGTGATTGCTTTCAAAGATCCAGAAACAGACTTTTTCAGAGTTGTCTTATCAGGGGACTTTGATTACCCCGAAGGATCCATTATAAAAATATAATTATACGGGTATAAGGACCGTAGGAGGTGTTAATATGGAGACGGGGAAATCAGGGAAATCAGAGAGATATAAAATTACTCCTGATGATATTGACGATTTTTACCGCGCTTTCATGGCAGCAAAAGATAAAGCTATTTCTGATTCGACGCTACGAGTGGAGCTCAACTCAGTAGCGAACAGGGAGCTAGCGCTTGAAGCTCTTGGCGGAGGAACTGCGAATGGTGCCTTCAGAGTTTTCATAGGCACCATTTTAGCGGGGTTCACTGTTCATCTACTTAATGCTACTACAGATGGGCGCGTAAAGGTATTTTATTCCGACCTTATGGAGGGTATGTTGAATATACTGCTGAGGTCGGAGTACAGTACACGTGACTATAAGGTGTTTATAGTCAAGCTTAAACGCGAGGACCGCGAGGATTATTTAACGCACCTTATCAAATCCTGCTTGGATGTTTGTATTAAAAACATAACGCGGGGATTTGATAAGGTGCTAAATGGCTAGTATTAAAATAGAGCACATAATATTATGTGCTCTATTTTTTTTTATCTGCCTTCGACAGCAAAGAATTCAATTGGTTGATGATTAACGGCCGCAGGAGAAGGAATATTATAAACCCCTCCGTCATATAACTTAGAAGCTAAGTAAGCATAAATACAAGAATGTAAGCCGTCATCAGGGTGCCCGAACGGGTGTGTAAATATCATTTCTTCAGATCGGCCATTATAAGACGGACGATACTCTGCTTGTTCCGCCAGGTGATGCTCTCTTAGAAATTGCAGTTTGTCTGCTTCTCTACCAGGCCATAAAGCCCCTTGGTTTTGAATCATCTCGACTATATAATCCATAATTATATCTGTTCTTCTAACAGTATACATATCCTTGCCAGCGTTGTACGCTATATTCTCTTTTTGATTGTGTGTATAGTAGCACACTGCGATTCGATTCCCAAAATGTTTCTTTAGTGTTTGATTCTGTGCAAAACCAAATCCCCAGTCAGATACGCACAGTGACACCTTGAATCTCTTCATTAAATATATTATGTGGTTTACCTGAATTTCAACTTCTAATTCACTTCCCTGTTCGTATTTTTTTAGATGGAGAAGTTGAAATTTTCCGTCTTCGTTGTATGTAAATATAGCCACAACTGTATATGACCCTTCACCTGTGCCCCAATCTATCCCCATAAATATTCTATTTAGAGCATATTTATCTGGGAGGTAATCACAAAAAGTTTCCTCATTATTCATTATTCTATCTAACATAACATCAGTTATCAATCTGTCTGCATTTTCATAGCTTAATCCTAGAACTTCATTGTGAAACTTGGCTACTGGATAAGTCATCATTTTCTGGTAAATACCTTTACCGTCCTCAGCCACCATTTTAGCCCTGGGGGACATCATCTGAGATATATGAAAACCTTTAAGTGGTTTCCCAGGGTTTAACTCTTTCCAGAACCCATCTCCTATCATCTCACTTGTTATTTCCATACGACATTTACGGCAAGCTAAAAATTTATCCGTTATATTTTTTAGTCCTAAAATCTGATACGCACCACAATGTGCGCACTTTACTATCCATTCTCCCTGTGTACTCTGCTGCCATAATCCTTCGATCGTATTAGAGAATGTTTTAGGAGTCCCGGTAAACCAAGTTACAGGGTCATCAGATGCGAACTGTGTTTCCTGGATGACAGGGATTGCATCTACTAAAATATCCTGAACTTCGTCTATGTATAACCTGTCTATCGAAAGACCGCGTATGTTATCTCCTTGTTCATAACAGTGTCTTAACCATACTGTCGCTCCATTAGCAAATTCTCTCATGTATACTTGATCAGAAAGTTCACGCCTCATATAGAAACGTTTAACAATGTCTTCTTTCGAGTACCTGAATAATTTCGCTAACCTTTCTTTAGAAAACGTCTTAACCTGTTCATTTAGTGGTGCTACGAACAAATCTCGACAGAATGGTTTCAGGAGTACGTCGTTAGCCATTTTAATGGAGACAGTCGTAGACTTCTCAACCTGTCTGCCCGTCTTCATTAACCCGAGTTTAATGTTTGTATTATATATAGTTTTTAGATAATTTCTTCCAGTAAACCTGAACGGCTTACCTTCTATTAGATAAACTGCCTCTGTAAAAACAGAAGGTATGACAGATGTTTTTTCTTGCGTCATGTAATCATCCTTTCCTATTTTTAATTCTATCGTTGTTTATGCGTAATCGCAAACTACCTAATACAGGAAGTGAATTTTTGGGTATAACTAAAGTAGTAATGAAAGGGAGGTAATATAATGAATAAGTTGTTATTTATCGTCAGTGGGTGTCTTGCTTCTGCAATCACAGGTTTCATCGTCGGGAGACATTTACCGAAGAAAGCCAATTTGACCGTAGCTGATTTGATGTCAGATGAGGACATCAAGTCGAGATTAAACTCTATCGCCGCTGAGTTCGTGGTGCTCGTAAAAGCAAACCGCGAACTAAGTATCAAGGCGACTGCCCTGCTCGCCCCTGTCAGAGCATCGGATCCTTTATTGAAGGACGCCACGTTAGAAGAGGCGATGTTGGCGTCCTTTACGGACGAACTGGTGGCGAAAGCTAACGCGCAGTGCACTACAAAGAGTGCGGCGTTAGAGTATCTCAAGCTGGTCCTATTTGCAGCGCCGCCAGAGTGCCTCGCGCAGGCCTTCTTCGAGGGGTTTGCAGAGGTCATCGCAAGTAAGTAGAGCCTTATGGCTCTCTTTTTTTTTTTCACTAAATAAAGGTATAAGTATTATAGGAGGTGATAAGTTGGAGAATATCTTAATTAAAGAAAAAATGGCGTTAGCAGTGGATGAAGCTTTCTTCAATATAAAGAAATTAGTAATGGAAGCCATGGACGAATCTATTAGTAAAGATGAGGAATTTGTAGCCTTCGTCAACGAAGCAAGTAATGTAGAGTTAGTTATGGCTATTAAGTTCTCCTTGTTAGAGATGTGCGCAGTAGAGATATATCGCTGTGTACATCCCACCACACCGTACAAAGGAGAATTGCTGCGGGAGTTTGCGATGGAATACGTCTATAGGATTTATCGTAAACTCCACACAGCGTAGAGGCGCCTTACGGCGCTTTCTTTTAGTCCCACCTATAGAGATTGCTCCCTCGCGCAAGTGATTCTTCTAAAGCTTTATTCCAATTACTTAGATTATCGGTGTCGAATTTCATAAACTTATATTTAGTCCTTAGTTTGTCTAACTCTTTTTGTTTGACAGTTAATTCTCTATTTCCCTTAATCTTTTTCAGCACTTGATAAAATTGTGCATTGTTAACAGAATCTTCCAGACCTTTTACATTAGATTCTAACTTACTAATATTATGCTGTTTTTCACGTATACCGCTTTCCATAAAAGGCAGCGCAGTACTTCTTAAATACGCATTTAATTGTTCTGCGCCTCTGGTATCCGTTACAGGGTCTGAAAGTATTTCTGTTAGAAGGTCCTGCATGTTGAATTTCAGTCCTCCGGAATCTCTGAGCACTTCGTCATATCCTTTTATATAATATTGATGCGGCGTAGCCGATAAAGTTTTGTTGTCTATTGTTGCCCCTATTTCACGACCTAATTCTGTATCCGTAATTCCCCGGTCTTGCAGACTTTTTGTTAGTGCCCAGTACTCGTCGCTGTGTATTTTACCCGTTCTAATGCTGTCTAATTGAAGCGCCCTCAAATGCTTAAGATCTTTTTCTATACTTCCATCAGTGTCTTTGTACGCAGTGAAACCGTATTCAACCCCAGCTTCTTTTAATATTTCTTCTGATATAGAAGCTATCGCGTCTATGACTTCATTTTTTATATCGTTTTTAAATTCTTCCCCCGCTTCCTTGACAATATTACTAAAACTATCTTTAAACAGCAACGTCCCCGCGCAAGTTACGAAAGCAAGTTTATCTAATCCTATACTTTCAAAAGCCCCCTTCATAATTGACTTAGTTAAAGTTATACGTTCTTCCTCAGTTAAATCCTGCGGCAGCACACTCATTATAGCCTTACTCATCTCGTTTTCCATGTGTTTCTTCTTTTTGTATTTTACAACTCCAGCTGTGCCTGCCGCGGCAGTCGCTGCTCCTATAACTCCAGGAACTACTAATTTATTCATCAAGACACACCCCTTATATTTTTTCTATAATTTCCCATATCTCATCTCTAACCCCAAGTGGAATACTGACTTTATTATTGTTATAAGTTTCCTGCAGCTTCGATTTAAACTCGTTTAATTCAGTTGAGGAAAGGTTCTTTTTAGTTTCTTCTATATATTTAGTAATATCATCTAAGGTAGACCGAAATAGGTTTTGTAGCCTAATGTCATTAATAGTGCTGACAGGGGTTTTACGTGTTCTCTCAAGATTCTGCACGCTCTTTTCATAGAATGGGGCAACACTGTTACCTATATTACGCAGCCCTTCAGTTGCTTCAAGATATTCATTGTTACGTAGTTTGACGCCTTTGAACTTAGAATTCAGAGCTAACCCAGCTCCTATAGCCGCACCACTAATTATGCCCTTAACCATCAAATCTAGTGGATCCTGATCTTCCATAAATGCCTGTTTATCCATTAATTCGTTTTCATCAGCTTGAATCATAATAGTACCTGGCTGTGCAATATTTTTATTTTTTTCTCTTCTTCCAGGGGTGCCTAAAGCGTACGCAGGCGCTGCGATAGCACCTGTTGTTAATCCAGGACTTACTTTCATTCCCGCCTGCAAGGCACTAGACGTACTAGCCATGAGCCCTTTTCCCGCTGCACCAGACGCCGCCCAGTCTGAAGATATAGCTCCGCTCCACTGCTTTGCTTTAGCCAGTTGCCCTGTTGCGCCTCCTGCTATAGCTTGACCCGCTCTTTGTGCTCCAGGTATTCGTGCTAAAGAATTCATGAGCGGGCGTGCAAATGTTTTAGCAGCGGGTAATATAGCTCTTCCAGCAGCGGCCACAGCAGGGATAAAAGCTTCTTTCTCTAGCTGCATGTCCTCTCTTATAGTCTGAGCTACAATCTCTATTACATTTTTTATACTGTCGTCGCGGGCCGTTTTTTGCTTGTCAAAGTAGTCATCCCAAGAACCAGGCAGATTTCTGGTAGGAATGCTTTCTAATAATTCGCCTCCTGACAAAGGAAAAACCCTTCTTGCTACATCAGAGTATATCTCGTCCGATGCGCCTTCTGTAATCTCGGTAGCCGCTGCTGGATGACTACCGTGCGCACCCCCGATCATTTTAGATAATTCGTACGGTGAGTAATCGGTTTTATATTTTACATACTCCTCTAACGCCACTGCTGGATCCACCCTAAATTTAGGGTCCCTGTTGCTGTGTATGTAAGCTACTAAATCATCTGCAGTGTCAATATTATTTAATTGCCGTATATTTTCGCGTTCCCGTTCTTCGTACTTTTTGTTTTTATAGTGCTTTGATACTAGAGGAAGGGAAGCTATTCCTCCTGCTGCCACAAGCAGCCCACCAGCAATTAAAGAATCCCCCAGCTTTTTAGGTATTTTAATTTGAGCTTCCTTTTCCATACTAAGGCAGTCAGTCGCTGTGACTTCGATGCTATCTATGAGGCATGTTATAGTATTGTCAAACTCTGACATTACATATCAGCTCCTTTTATCAGTTAAATTAATTATAGCCCAGAACTATCCCAACTACAATAATGTATCACAAACGTGGTATAAGTAAGAAAATAAGTCGGAAG
>Ga0265294_10004445_pt1 | contig 17540 bp, 19 predicted proteins | sample MunlanPumphouse3_FD_192504 | JGI IMG/M metagenome (GOLD analysis project Ga0265294, IMG submission 192504) | Groundwater microbial communities from a municipal landfill in Southern Ontario, Canada - Pumphouse #3 | ecosystem: Environmental > Aquatic > Deep subsurface > Groundwater | place...
CTCCCGCCACAAAGAGATTGCGGATATCCGTTGCTCCATCGATTGTGGAAAGTACTCCACCGCAAAAATAGTGAGCAGCAGGTGCCACAGGAATGGGGTCTTTGGTAAAATCGATGCCCTTGCTCTTTAGCTTGCTATCTATGAAAGGGAAATGCCTGTGCAGTTTAGCCGCAGGAATGCCTGTGGCATCCAGATAGCAATATTTCTCGCCTCGTTTCTTCAGCTCTGCATCAATAGCACGGGAAACCACATCGCGGGGGGCAAGATTGCCCTTGGGGTGGTAATCCTCCATAAATGCATAACCATCCAATAAACGCAGAATGCCGCCTTCGCCTCGTACCGCTTCACTGATAAGGAAAGTATCGCCATCGGGACTCCAGAACGCAGTGGGATGAAACTGAACAAATTCCATGTTGGCAAGCCGAGCTCCGGCAAGCCTTGCCATTGCCATACCATCACCTGTAGCAACACTGGGATTGGTATTATGTGCATATATTTGGGAAGCTCCGCCGGTTGCCATCATCGTCTTTTTGGAGCGGAAGATATCTACCCGATTGTTTTCTGTATCCAAGACGTAAGCACCCCAACAGGAGATACCCGGGATAAAACCTTCATCCTGTACTACATGATGTTGAGTGATGAGATCGATGGCAATACGGTTTTCAAAGATGTCAATCTTAGTATTGGCTTTGCATTGTGCAATTAAAGCTTCCATGATCTGATGTCCGGTAGAATCGGCAGCATAGGCTACTCTACGGCGGGTATGTCCACCTTCCATGGTAAGAGAGAGGTTTTCCAGGCTGGTATCATAGCTTTCATCCATCCGGGTAAAATCCGTGCCCAAATCTATCAGATACTGGATAAGCTCAGGCCCGGCTTCAATTATTTGTCGGATAACTTGGCGTTTGCCCAATTCCGCACCGGCTTGAAAGGTGTCCTCAATATGTTCTGCGAAGGAATCTTTAACGTCTATAGCAGCAGCGATACCACCCTGAGCATAATCCGTATTACAATCGAATAATCCGCTTTTGCTTACCACTGCAACAGTGCCCATGCGGGACACCTGCAGAGCATAGATCAGCCCTGCAATGCCACTACCAATAACTAAGAAATCGTGTTCATAAGTCATGTGTAAATCTTCCCCATAACGATAGCATCTTCTTCCGGGTGGTCGTAGTAGTTCTTGCGAATTGCAATGCTAGTAAAACCATACTTTTCGTATAATCCTCTGGCTGCTTGGTTTGAAGGCCTGACATCCAGAAAGAAACGGGATACTCCATTATCATGCATAATTTGCAAGCTTTCCTTAAGTAGAAATTCTCCCCAACCACGTCCATGATATTGGGGATCGACAGCAAAGTTGATTATCACCATTTCATCCTCCACGCCGTGATAGAAGATATAGCCAACTATTTGGTCATTGTAAAGCAGCGTCCAAGACCAAGGCAACAGAAAATCCGTGAAGGCATCCATCGGCCAGGGATGGGGGAATGCCTTTTGTTCGATAACATAAAAAGCCTCGAAATCGTCTTCGCAAGTGGCACGCAGCCTTGGTTCCATTTGTCTCTACATCTTTTCTGGAGCAGATATCCCCATAAGGTCGAAGCAAATACTCATTACATGTTTAACCGTATAAATCAGCATCAACCGTGAATGGGTAAGATCGGTGTTTTTTAAGCTGACAATCTGGTAACGGGCATAATAGCGATGCAGCATCCCTGAAAGATCTTCAAGGTAAGTAGCTAAACGGTGAGGTTCTCTGTGTATTGAGATGAGGATTAATAATTCTGGTAAATCGGCCAGTTTCTGGATAATCGCCAGCTCTTCAGGCTTGGTAAGTTTGGCGATCATATCCTTCTTGAAATGCTTGGGATAGATCTTTTCCTTACGGGCTTTCTTTATCATGCTGCAAATACGTGCGAAGGCGTATTGGCAATAATACACAGGATTCTCATTATTCTGTTTCATGGCCAGTTCCAAATCAAAATTCAGGTGGGCATTTGCCTTGCGGGCAATAAAGAAATAGCGGGCAGCATCTTTGCCAACTACACTAATAAGCTCGTCCATGGTTACTATCTTGCCGGCACGTTTACTCATTTTTACGCGTTCGCCGCTTTCGAAAAGGTTCACCTGTTGCAGGAAAATGAATTCCAGCATCGTATCGTCGTAATTCAAGGCGCGGAAAGCAGCCCTGATGCGGGGAACATAGCCGTGGTGGTCTGGCCCAAAGACATCTATCAGCTTGGTATAGCCACGCTGGATTTTAGTGAGGTGATAAGCCAAATCGGGCACAAAATAAGTGATGGAACCATCTGATTTCATCAAAACACGGTCTTTATCGTCTCCATATTTAGTGGAGCAAAACCATATTGCGTCTTCTTTTTCGTAAGTGCATTCTGCTTCGGTAAGGTATGAAAGAACTTCTTCTACAACGCCTTCCATGCGCAGTGTCTTTTCCGATACCCAGCCTTCAAAAGTAACCCCGAATTTCTCCAGACTGCTACGTTGCATTTCCAATAGTTCCGAGAGGGCAAATTCCTTTAGGTGATCCATGCGGTCTTTCTCGGTAAGCATAAATACCCTGCTTCCTTCCAGCGCATTCAACCTTTGGGCAAGATGTTTAACGTACTCTCCGTGATAAGCTTCATAGGGGAAATCACCAATCTTTTCTCCGTGCAGTTCGCGCAAACGCAGCTCTAAGGATTCAGCTAAAATATCCACTTGATTGCCGGCATCGTTAATATAAAACTCACGGGCAGGATTGTATCCGGTATGGCTCATAATCCGGTATAGAGTATCTCCAAAAGCGGCAGCGCGGGCGCTAACGATATTCAAAGGTCCGGTTGGGTTTGCACTTACAAACTCCAGTAGCACTTTTTCCTGCTTGCCGTAATCGCTGCGACCATAATCTTCTAACTTATATATTTCCCAGAACGCCGCTTGGTATAAGCTGGGAGCTAAATAGAAGTTTATAAAGCCAGGGCCGGCAATTTCTAGCTTCTTGTAGGCTTTGTTCTTCTTTAGTTCCTTGATCAGCTTTTCGGCTAACAACTTGGGAGCAAGTTTGTTTTCCTTGCCTAAGATCAGGGCAACATTGCTGGAGTAATCCCCAAATTCATTGTTATTGGGAATCTCAACGATAAACTCCTTTTCGTGGCTAAACTGCAGAGCGTCCATCACCTCAGTTATATGACTATGCAGGATTTCTTTGATCATTGGATTTCTTCTCCGGGAATGCGATTCTTTACTTTACTAAAAAAGTCGTCTATCTTGTAATACTCACGTGTTTGGGGCAGGAAAATATGGACAATCATATCGCCAATGTCTATTAGTATCCACTGTCCATAATCGATACCTTCTTTGCTAAGCACATTTAAGTGTTGTTCTTTAGCCATATCAATCAAATGATTGGCGATAGCCTTATTATGCACATCGGCACTACCTTCACAAACCACGATAATATCTGTATAATCAGTTTTATTCTGCACATCATAGATGCGGATGTTTTCTGCTTTTTTGTCGGTTAGCCAGTTAATAATGGCTTGCAGTTTGACATTGTCTTCCAATATCTCTTCCATCTTATTCACTAATAAACTCCTCATAATCACTGCCGACGATAATCTCAAAATCGGCATTATAGTATTCGTTAACTGCACTAGTCCAGCGTTGGATACCAGTCATTTTCTGCAACCTCTTTAAATCCTGCATATCACCTTTTCGTACTACGATGATAGATTTATCATAGATAGGTTTGGATGTATCTCCAAGGCTAACCACTTCAATATTCTTCCCCGTCAATGCTGCCGCAAATTCTGAGGCCAGTTGCTCAAAACCGCAGCCATTGGTAACCACAACTTTTATAGCGGGAAGCTTATCTTCTCCATATTCCGCGGGAGATTTATCGCCATGCTGCCTGCTGAAGTAAAATACTGCTGCAACAACGATAATCAGTACTCCCAAGCAAATGGGAAGCCAAATCTTCCACTTCGGTGCTACATTCTCTGGAGGCTCGTTGTTTGTCAAATCCAAATACCTTACTCCTTGTTATTGGGCAGTTTGGCGAACTCTTGTTTTAATCTGGCATACGCAGTTTCGAAATATTCCGGAATAACTCTTTCCCCACAGACGACCGTCATAAAATTGCTATCACCCAGCCAGCGTGGAACTAAATGTACATGAAGATGCTCTGCAATACCTGCGCCAGCAGCACAGCCAAGATTCAGCCCGATATTGATGCCATCACAGTGATAGGAAGCCATTAGTATTCTTTCTGTGGTGCGGATAGTCTCGCACATCTCCAGCCAAGTTTCGCTGTCCAGATCGCTAAGGCAACTCTTGTGAATATAGGGAACAATCATCAGATGACCATTGTTGTAGGGATAGCGGTTCATCATTACATAGCAATGCTTTGCCCTGTACAGGATCAGGTTTTCCTCGTCGTTACCCAATTGTTGATATCTACACATCACACAATCCTCGGCTTTTTCCCCCAGAATGTAATCCATCCTCCAGGGAGAATAGAGATAGCGAGGGTCTTCTGGTTTACTCATAGGGTGTTTCTTCTATCACATGCGCAGCAAATTCCAGAATCTCGTGCTCATGTATGATGGCATTTACCAAGATGTTATGTCCTTGTAAAATAGTATCGTTACATACGGTACTATGTTCCAAATAACAATTGGGTCCAATCACACAGCCTTTTTCCAAGCTGCACTTTCCTTTCAGGTAAGTATTCTGGTGAATTTCTACATCTGCTTCGATCAGCACATCATCACCAATATATACAGTGTTGGGATTATGAATTACCACCCCACTGTTCAGCCATTTCTTGCGGATATTGTCCACATAGATGTCTTCAAGTTCTGATAGCTGTTCCTGAGAATTTACGCCAGATACTTCCATCAAGTTATCCAGAATAACGGAACTAACAGTTTTACCGGCTTTGTACAGAATCTCAACGGTATCAGTTAAATAGAACTCACCTTGTTGGTTTTTGTTGGAAGTATTACTTAGTGCCTCAAACATATCCTTAGCCTTGAAACAGTATATCCCAGTGTTCCATTCTTTAATCTGACGCTGTTCTTCAGAAGCATCTTTATACTCAATGATTCCGCAAAGTTTCCCGTCTTTATCTCTTAGCATTCTTCCATATTTACCGGGATCATCTAAGAAAGCAGTCAGCACGGTACACGCAGCTTTAGTAGCCAGATGTTCCTGATATATTCGATTAACCGTTTGGGGTGTAAGTAGGGGTACATCTCCGCATAAGATGAGAATATCCTGTTCGGGATTCTTGAACAAAGATGCGGTGATTGATACTGCATGACCCGTTCCCAATTGCTCTTTCTGTTCAATAAACTCCAGGCGGTCGTTCTCTTCCAGACAAGAGATAACTGTTTCTTTCAAATAACCAACCACGATGCAAATACGTTCACATTTCATTGCCAGGGCTGTGTCCACCACTCGCTGAACCATAGGCTTATCTGCTACTGGGAATGTAACTTTGGCACGTTCAGATTTCATCCGGGTGCCTTTTCCGGCAGCAAGGATTATCGCTGCAAGAGAACTCATTGTGTTCCTCCACTGTTTATTAAGAGATCGTATAATTCGCTAATACTTTTATGCTGGATGGGGTGAATATAATCCGGTATCAATTCTGTTAGCAGCCTTAAGGCAAACTCACGATTGTGAAAATCAGGATGTGGAATTGTTAATTCATGTAAAACGTCATCTTTGCTCTTGCCATCGGATTGATAGATGAGGTCTTCTGCCAATAGAATATCGATATCTATTATGCGCTCGCCCCATTTCTCCATGCGGATGCGTCCCAGCTTAGTTTCGATAGCCAGTAGCTTTTCCAGTAGTAACTGAGGGATGAGAGAGCTGTCTATTTCTATAACTTGGTTGTAAAAATCAGCTTGGTCAGTTTTGCCGTAAGGCGCGCTTTTTATGAGGCTGCTTTTGCGCAAGACACTTATCTCCTGCTCTGCTTCAATGGAACTAATAGCCGTGCTAATCTGCTGCTCTGGCTCGTTCATGTTTGCTCCCAAACAAAGGTGGTAAATCATCCGCGTTTGCGCCGTAGCTCTACTTCTACGGATTTCAAGCTTCCCTGGATTGGCACCGAGGGTTTTTGAATGCATATCTTAAGTCTTTGCACCAGGGGAAAATCTGCCATCAATTTATCTGCTACGGTATTGGCACAGCTTTCCAGCAGTTGAAACTGATTTGTTTCCATGATCTCTTTCACTTCGTCATACACTTTTGTGTAATCAACCGTATCTTCCAGATTCCTGATGTCTTTATCTAAATCGTTATCTGTATATAGGGTAATGCTAACGATGAACCTTTGCCCAAGCTTGCGCTCTTCAGCATGAACGCCATGATAGCCATAAAAGACCATCTCATTTAAACGAATTCTCATAATTTCCTCGCAATACGGATATCCAGTTTTTTGCCAAACTTGCCATCTATTATTCGTATCAATAAGAAGCTAAAGGCAAGTGCAGAAAAACCAACCAAAATAGATAGTATTTCACTTATCCATTGTGAAGCAACGATAAAGCCCCCAAATAGAAATACCAGAGGTAACCCAAAAATTAGCAACGAAACCAGTATTCTTCCTGAAGGTGAAAAATCCAACAAAACCCTGTCTCCAGGCTCTAAAACTATTTCGGTAGCCAAATCAAACTCGGTGGGCACATTCTTCATGCAAAACCCATGCATACTACAGCTTTTACATCCCGCTCCACGCTCGATTTGGACAGTTGCTATTTTCCCATTTATAGCGGTTACCAAGCCACTGTCTTCAATCACTTCTTCAGTCATGGGCTCCTCTTTGCAAGATTCGTTCAATGATTTTGCTGCTGGAGATACCCTTAACAAACTCCAAGCTATGAACTTCTCCTCCATAGCTCATCACGAAATCTGCTCCCACTATCTGGGAAGTTTGCCAATCTCCGCCTTTCACCAACACATCAGGTTTGAGCTGCTCAATAAGTTGCAAGGGAGTATCCTGGCTGAAAACGCAGAGATAATCTATAGATTCTAAGCCTGATAGCACAATGCCCCGTTCTTCCTGGTTTACTATGGGGCGGCTTTTCCCTTTTAGGCGTGAAACTGATTCATCGCTGTTCAAGCCCACAATCAATATATCTCCCAATGCTTTGGCACTTTGCAGATAGAGGACATGCCCGGCATGCAGGATGTCAAAACAGCCATTGGTAAATACAATGCGTTTTCCTTCAGTATGCAGCCTTTTGCTAAGCGCTTCTATGGCATCCCAAGCAACCAGCTTATTGTTGTCCATCAAAACTATCCAATATTTCTTTGCAATTCACTGTAGCCGTTCCGTGTTTTGCCACCACCACGGCAGCAGCGTGATTTGCGATTAAGGCGGCAGTCATAATATCTTTTAAATCAAGATAAGCAAGGCAAAGTGAACTAATTACCGTATCTCCCGCACCAGACACATCAAATACTTCCTTCGCAAAGCTGGGCAGGTGTTGCGGGGTTTTACCCATAGTGAAAACATACATTCCTTCGCTTCCACATGTAACCACAAGATGCTTGCATTGCAGGTCTTTTTGCATTGCTTTAGCCGCTGCAAAGAAGCTATCTAGATCACTAAAGTGCTCACCCATGTAATTCTGTGTTTCCAGGTAATTGGGTTTAAAAATCTCCACACCTCGGTAAAATCCAAAGTTCTTTTTCTTCGGATCAACAACCACAGGGATGTTTTTGCGTGCTGCCAGTTGCAAAATGCTTTCCACCGAATCCTTATTCAGCAAGCCTTTGTCGTAATCCTCGATAACTATAGCGTCACAATGCTGAAGTCCGTTTTTAACATATTCCAGAATTGATTCTTTTAAACTGGCATCTATATCGGAAGTATCCTCTCTATCGAGACGAACTATTTGCTGGCTTACTGCTCCAATCCTCGTTTTCAGGGTAGTAGGGCGGCTGCTGTCTGCAAAGATGCCGGATGAAGAGAGGTTCTGCTGCTTCAATAAAGACAGAACTGTCTGTGCATAGCTATCCTTACCACAAACTCCCACCAAATCTACTTTAGCTCCCAGTGCAGCAAGATTCAAAGCTACATTTGCTGCGCCTCCCAAACGGTATTCTTCGTGGTTAAGTTCAATTATGGGCACCGGTGCTTCTGCTGAAATTCTCTGTACTTTTCCCCAGAGGTATTCGTCCAGCATAATATCACCAATCACCATTATCCGGCGTTTAGAGAACCCTTGCAAGCAGGTTTTTAGCTTCGGTATTGTCTGGCTTTTCAATGTGGCACTCCTAATGGGTATTCTCCATTAAAACAAGCATAACAGTAATTATCCGGCTCTTGCACACACTTCCGTAAATCATCCATGGAGAGGTGCTTCAAGCTATCTACACCAGTTCTGCTGCGGATCTCTTCCAGGCTATGGCAATTTGCCACAAGTTCTTTGGCATCGGGGGTATCAATGCCATAATAGCAGGAATGGCATACTTGCGGACTGCCAATACGCAGGTGGATTTCAGTAGCGCCAGCGTTTTTAATCAGCTTAACAATTTTCCTGATGGTGGTGCCACGGACAATACTATCGTCTATCAGCACTATCTTCTTTCCCTTAAAGAAATTCGGCAACACGTTAAATTTCTGACGCACGCTTTCATCTCTAATCGTCTGTTCCGGTTTGATAAATGTTCTGCCCACATAGTGATTGCGGATTAGCCCCAAAGATATAGGAACCTTACTCGCATTGGCATAGCCGATTCCGATGAAATTGGATGAATCCGGCACCGGTACAATGATATCCGGATTTAATCCTGCATCATTCGCTGCCATGGCTGCGCCGATGTTTTCGCGCACCCGGTAAACATCTTCGCCAAAGTGATAGCTATCCGGACGGGAAAAGTATATATGCTCAAAAATACAGTGTTTCTCACTGCTATTCTTGCGGTAGAGATTGGGGTCATTTTCGATAACGAGGATTTGATTTGCTCCCACATGGTCAGGGTCGCTGCTGATGCGTATGATTCCAGCAGGCGGTACTTCATGGCGATTCACCACATCCAGAGTATCTAAAGCGCAACTCTCCGATGCTACTACAACTGCACCGCTGGGAGCGATACCCCAAACCATAGGGCGAATGCTGTGTGGATCACGAAACACATAAAGCTCGGTGCGATTGCAGAGCACACAGGAATATGCCCCTTTAACATCTTTCATCAAGTGTCGGATTGCTTCGCTGATTTCATCTCCATGGCGGATAATGCGATATGCTATGTATTTGACTAACAGCTCTCCATCGTTGTCACTTTTGAAATAAACCTTTTCTGCTTCCAAGAGTTTTCGAATTTCATTGTAGTTTACCAAATCTCCGTTTGAAGCTAAGGCATAAGTGGGTCCATATAAGGTTTCCACCAAATGGGGCTGGGTATTAAATTCAGTGGCACTACCCTTGGTGGGATAGCGGACATGGCCGATTGCTATATTTCCGGGAAGCTCTTGCAGGCGGTCATCAGTAAAAACGTCTTTAACCAAACCCATTTTCTTGCGTAAGCGAATTACCGCACCATCGCTTACTGCCATTCCGCAGCTTTCCTGCCCACGATGTTGTTCTGCAAAAAGCCCCAATGCTGCCATGTGGGCAGCATACTCAGCGCCGCAAACTCCAATGATTCCGCACATTATCCTTTACCCTTTCTGGTAAATACTATCTTATGTTCAGTCCCTTTCACGAGGCGCACAAGATTCTCCTTGTGTTTTATCACAATCATCAGCACCACCAAAGCAATCAACACTACAGAGGCATAATCTGTCTTCTCAGCGAGCTTTATCTGCCAAAGACTGTGGATTAAAAAGACTATTGCAGCTATGATGCTGCCCATGGAAACGTATCTGCTAACGGCGGTAATAAGGATAAATACTCCCAACGCAAACAGTAAACTCATCGGAGCCAAAGCCAGGAAAGCACCGCCCGCAGTGGCAACGCCTTTGCCACCTTTAAAGCCTAAATACAGCGGGAATACATGCCCCAGGATTACAAACAAGGCACACATAGCCACGATAGGGCTTCCACTTGGCATCAAGTATATTGCCAGTTGAGTGGCGAGAAATCCTTTCCCCATATCCAGCAGCAGCACTATTACCCCCGTGGTGGTACCATAAAGTCGCAGTGCATTAGTAGCGCCCACATTACCGCTTCCACCCTTGCGGATATCCTTGTGGTAAAATACTTTAGCGATAATCCACCCAAAGGGGACGCTGCCCAATAGATAGGCAAATAGCGGCAGGATAAAGGGGAACAGACTACTCTTCATGCTTGTCCTTTTTCTTAGCTTCGTAGGTCATGGAAGGGCTGGTTGTGCCGTCATGAGCTCCGAAGCTTCTGTTTCTGGTTCTCTTAGCATCATTCTTTTTAAGTTTGCCTTCGCGGCTGCCGTTTTTGTTAGCCTCGTCATCTTCGTCTTTCTTGCGTCCCTTGAAGATTAGCCTGATGCTAACCCCTTCAAACTTGAACATTTCTCTAATCTGGTTGTGGATGAAACGACGATAGTTCTCCGTTATCAGGTTTGGGGTATTGCAGAAAAAGATGAAAGTAGGCGGTTTCACGGCTGCCTGAGTAAGGTAGTAAATCCGGATATGCTTTCCTGATGGGTGAGTGGGGGGACGGTGCTCCACCACAGTTTCCATAAAGCGGTTCAATTCACCAGTAGGGATGCGCTTTTGGCTTTCTTCTTCTATAACCAATACGGTTTCCATAATCTTGTTTATACGCTGGCTGGTTTTGGCGGAAATAAACAGCACAGGAGCAAATTGCAAGAACGGCATCTGGTAATGCAGTTCTTTGGTGTATTCCATGGTGGTTCCGGTGCTTTTGTCCACCAAATCCCATTTATTGTAAACCACCATCACTTCTTTCATCCTGCGGTTTGCATAACTGGCGATCTTGATATCCTGCGTGCTAAGCTCTTCATCGGCAGTAAGTACGAGTACTACGATATCGCATCTATCCACGGCATCGATAGTACGCATGGAAGAAAAGTACTCCACGCCATAATTAACCTTGGTTTTACGCCTCAGTCCAGCAGTATCTATCAACACATATTCCTTGCCATGGTAACGGAAGGGGGTATCGATGGAATCTCTGGTGGTGCCTGGGATATCGGTAACAATCTGTTTTTCATCGCCAAGCAGCAGATTCACGATGCTTGATTTTCCCACATTGGGTTTGCCAACCACGGCTATCCGGGTTGTGGTGGGTTTTTCTTCTGCATAGGCTTCCTGCGTATCGGGCATCAGGGAGAGCAATTCATCCAGGAAATTACCGGTGTTTCTGCCATGCGAAGCGGAAATGGGGAAGGCATCACTGAACCCAAGCTGAAGGAAATCGTACACTTCCCATTCAAACTTTTCACTGTCTGCCTTATTTGCCACCAGCATCACTTTACTGCGATGAGGGAAAAGGATTTTGGCGATGGCTTTATCCAAATCCGTCGTTCCAGTCTGGGCATCCACCATAAAGATAATGAGATCGGATTCATCGATCGCCAGAATAGCCTGATGCTGAATCATCTTATCCATGGTTTCGGTGCTGTCATAGATGATACCGCCGGTATCCACCAGCTTAAAAACCTTACCGTTCCATTCCACGTCTTCATATTTACGGTCGCGGGTGATTCCGGCTTCAAAATCCACTATCGCCATGCGCTTTCGGCATAAGCGGTTAAAAAGGGTCGATTTCCCTACATTGGGACGCCCTACGATTGATACTATGTATTTTCTCATTATTCCTCTATGCGTTTAGTAAGGTAACGAAGTAACAAAGTGATGAAGTAACAATGTGATGAAGTAACAAAGTGACGAGGTGATGAAGTAACAATGTGTTGGCAGGCCTTCATAACATTATTACCATATTACTTCTCAACTTCTTCACTCTATCACTTTGTCACTTTGTCACTTTGTCACTTATTCCTAACATAATTCACCAAACCCGATACCTGTGATCGAATTAGTTTTATCAAGTTAATCGGGATGTCCAGTTCTTGGACGGGTATATAATTTAAGCGTTCTGTAATGACAAGCTGCGTTTCCAGCTCTGCAAGGCTACCCAATGCAATATAAAGGAACTGCAGGAATACCTTATCGTGATTTCTCCCAGCACCTTCTGCGATATTAGATGGGATGGATATTGCTGCACGCCTCATTTGGGAAGTTAACCCGTATAGCTCATCCTTAGGGAAACTCTTGGTTAGGCCATAAATAAGTACTACAAGTTCAATTCCATTTTTCCAAGCATCTAAATCTTTATGGGTTTTCACAACAAAACTCCTTATCTATCAACATTTTGTTACTTCATTACATCATCACTTTGTCTCTTTGTTACTGCTTTAATTACGCAAAGTCAGCATTTTACAAAGCCTGTTTTTGTCAATCCTAACGTATTTGATTGGTGTCTCACTCTGGAGAGCTTTTTGTTGACATAAATCAGGCACATATAATGAATGAACTTAAGGATTTAAACCATACACGGGATATCTCATATTAATGGAGGAAAGATATCGATGGCGATCGAAAAAGCAGACCTTTTAAACTTACAGGAAGCCAGTAAATGGGCATCGTCTCATCTTGGCAGGAAAGTATCCACTTCCAATATCAGCTATCTTGTCCAGTATGGCAGGATCCGCAAATACGGCGAAAATGGCAATACTTTTATATCCAAAGGGGATTTGCTTAACTATTACAACGCATACAACGAAAGCAGAGAAAGTTCTTGGCGAGAGCAACTTGGGCAAGATCTTAATTGGGTGCTTTCTTTTGAAAAATACACGGAAGCAGAAACCACAAAGCATGTACACCGCTTGCATCCATACAAAGGGAAGTTCATTCCTCAGTTAGTGGAGTACTTTCTGGATAGTCACACAGACAAATTCAAAACTGAGAGTTTCTTTCATCAGGGAGACATTGTTCTGGATCCGTTTTCGGGGAGCGGGACTACTCTTGTGCAGGCTAACGAACTAGGGTTAAATGCCATAGGGATTGATATCTCCGCATTCAACGTGTTAATTTCCAGTTGCAAGGTTATGAAATACGATTTGGTAGATGTACAAAAGGAAATCAATCGTATTAGCTTGGCGTTGCGGTGTTTTTTAACTGATTCTCATGTCATGGAGTTTGAAGAGAAACTGCTATCCGAATTATCTAAGTTCAACAGTATTAACTTTCCTGTTCCTGAGTACAAGTATCGCTTGCACCACAATGAGATAGACGAAAAAAGCTATGGTGCAGCTAAAGAACTGGAATTCAACAGCACTTTCCAAAAATTAGTAACAGAATATCACATTAAGCTAAGGCAAGACTCTAACGACAGTTTTTTGGACAAATGGTTTTCGCAACAGATTCGTGAAGAGCTAGATTTTGTCTATCGTGAGCTGCAGAAAATCGAAAACATTCATACCAAGAAGATAATCGGGGTTATTCTTAGCCGAACGATGCGAAGTTGCCGTGCAACCACGCATGCAGACTTGGCTACGCTCACAGAACCCATTACCAGCACTTATTATTGTGCAAAACACGGCAAGATGTGTAAACCCTTGTTTTCCATCTTAAAGTGGTGGAACACATACACCAAGGATACCTTGAAGCGCTTGGTTCAGTTTGATAAGGTGCGAACCAATACACATCAAGTTTGTATAACAGGAGACAGCAGGAATGTTGATATATTGGCGAAAGTATCCCGCATCAATCCAGAGTTTGCCGATCTTATTGCCAAGGATAAAATAAAAGGGATCTTCTCTTCTCCGCCTTATGTTGGTTTGATAGATTACCATGAGCAGCATGCCTATGCCTACGATCTTTTCGGCTTTGAGCGCAAAGACGAGCTTGAAATAGGCCCACTCTACAAAGGGCAGGGAAGGGAAGCTAAACAGAGCTATGTACAAGGGATAGCAGAAGTTCTAAATAATAGTAAGCGGTTTTTGTGTGAAGACTATGACGTATTCTTAGTGGCAAACGATAAATACTCTCTTTATCCCAAAATTGCAGAATTAGCGGGTATGCAGATTGTAAACCAATATAAACGCCCCGTGCTAAACCGTACAGAGAAAGATAAGGGTGCTTACTCAGAAGTTATCTTCCATTTAAAGGATATAAAATATGAACGCTGATCAAAAGCAGGCTATAGCAGAAGTGCTAAAAAATAGCATTCGCAATAAATTCAACACGCATAATCCTGAACCAGCTTATATGCCCTTTCACACCAGACTATTAGGCAAAGATAGGCTGGCTCTATACTCTTTTATTCATTCACTCAATACCAATTTTGGAACTACTATCTTTGAGCCAATTGCAAAAACAATAGCTATTGGTAACTTTGCCTCTGCCAGTTCTCAACAAATTGCCGGAACTCACATTTCATCCGAAGCACAAAGAGCAATCCAACAAATAATGGATAAACTCTCAACCGCAGAAGCCACGCCCAACAAACTTGAAGAGATTGAAGCTATTAGAAGTTGCTGCACTAAAGGTCAGATGGTGAAAGTAAAGCCCACTAAGGTGGACTTAAAATTGATCAGCAAAGATGGAGCAATAGTTCTTATCGATATCAAAACTGCCAAACCTAATGCAGGAGGGTTCAAAGAGTTCAAAAGAACGCTATTGGAATGGGTTGCAGTTACGCTTGCTGAAAATCCGCAGGCTAATATCCAAACCCTCATCGCGATACCTTATAATCCTTATGAACCCAATCCTTACTCTCGATGGACAATGAGAGGGATGCTCGATTTGGAACACGAATTGAAAGTTGCCACGGAATTCTGGGATTATTTAGGCGGTGTGGGTACTTATACAGCATTATTGGATATTTTCGAGCTGGTTGGGATTGAGCTTAGACAAGAGATTGATTCCTATTTTGCGAGATTTGTAAGGTAATGTTCATCCAATAACACACAAAACCCTGTTTCATAAGCATCAACTTTGTTTTTTCTTCGATACTTATAATGCTAACAATATTCAGTCTTTAGCTATACTTCCTTTGCTTGCATTGCCCTATCATTGCCCACCCATTGCCCTTCGCATGGGCATTGAGTGGGCAATGATAGGGCAATGCCATTAAGGTGAAGATGCTGGCGCATGGGGTGGCAAACTACGATTTGCCACAGCATCCGCAGGATGCTTTTCAATAACCTGCGGTGAAGTATAGAAACAGTTTTTTCGGGCATATTTAAGGATTGTTAGTGCGCGGCGATCCATTCACTTGCTCCGCTCTGAACGTAGGCAATATCTTCGGGGCTAAGCTGTTCCAGTACCATATCTATATTGTTTTTGGCGTCTTCAAAGCCATCCACATAAGCAATATACCACCAGAAATAGGTAAGCATGTAGTCCTGCTCCACGCCGGTGCCATTAAAGGTCAGCACACCAAGGTTGAATTGGGCATTGTTGTGCCCTTGCTGGGCAGCCTTTTCATACCATTCGGCGGCAGCGGTGTAATCCTGCGCTACGCCTTTGCCGGTTTCCAGGCAACGGCCGACTCTGAACTGGCAGGCGGGATCTCCCTCTGTGGCAGCAAGCAAATACCATTTATAGGCTTCGGAGAAGTTTTGCTCTGCACCTTCGGAGTAGTAAAATTCGGCTAAGTTAATCTGGGAATCCATGTAACCCTGTGCGCCTGCAAGACGGTACCACTTGAGGGCTTCTTGGATGTTTTGCTCTACGCCATTGCCTTCGTCGTAGCACACACCCAGATTGTGCTGAGCTTCATCAAAACCTTGCTCGGCAGCTTTGCGGAACCATTTTATCGCCTCCGCATAGCTGGTTTCCACCCCTATTCCTTCGTAAAAACAGTAGCCCAGGGTAGCTTGCCCTTTTGCATTGCCCTGCCCGGCGGATTTAAGCAGCAAGGTTACGGCTTTCCCCACGTCCTGCTCGATGCCATCGCCATGATAATACGCCTCTGCCAGGTCATTCTGGGCTACCGGATCGCCGGAAGTTGCCCTGGCCTCCAGTTCTTTTGAATAAGTTAAAGCTGAAATAGTTGCCGCTATCAAGAGCAGCAATATGATAACGATACATTTGCGCATTTCTACTCCTTAGTTTGCTGTATATTATGGATTGATATTTAATGCAATGCCAGATGGTGCATCAGTGCAATTCCGCTTTCTATGCATTCATCTGCGGGGAGAAACTTATCCGAATGCAGGGGCTGATTACATCCGCTACCCAGCCAAAACAGCATTCCAGGATAAAGACTGGTAAAAAAGCCAAAGTCTTCGCCCGTCATGGCGGTCTCAGCCTCTTGGTATTCCATGTTTAGCGCAGCACAAGCAGTCATTAACTGCTGCACTAAAGCAGCATCATTCACCACTGGGTCGTAGCTGCAATGCAATTCTACTTTGGCAGTTGCGCCCAATGCTTTTGCACAGGAATCGGCATAATCATAAGTCATTTGGTTCATGCTATTGCATACTTCTTTCTTTAGGCTGCGATGGGTTCCTTCCAGAATGCACTTAGCCGGAATTATATTGCGGATATCACCTGCATTCATTTTACCAACGTGGTAGATTACCCGCTCGGTTTTGTTAAGTTCGTGTATGGCATTGGTGATTTGATTCATGAAATCCAAGCCTGCCTGAAGTGCATTGATGCCTTTTTCTGGATAGGCTACATGTGCGGATTTACCGTAAAAGCGTACATCAAACTCCTGAGGGATGCCAAAGAAGATACCTGCTTTGCTGGAGATGGTTCCCGCCGCTAAGTCACTTGCCACATGCAAGGCGATGGCACTGCTAATATCATAGCTTTGGATGATGCCTTCGCCTAATACAGATTGCGCTCCACCTTTACCTTCCTCGGCGGGTTGGAAAAGGAACAGCAGGTTCGTAGCAGGCGTTCCTTCTGCAATGCGGTAAATCAGCCCCATCAGGATACTCATGTGCACATCGTGCCCACAAGCATGCATAAAGCCTTTATGCTGCGAAGAATAATTGCTGATAACTGTCTCCTGAATGGGCAGCGCGTCCATATCCGCTCTGAAGAGTTTGTAGGCTCCATATCCCGCATTATAGGCAACTAAAATGCCATTGCTATGCTTGAATTCGTGGAATGTCCATCGCTTGTCCGCAATACCGGGGACATTGTGCAAGTACTTGAGGAGCAAAGCTTTGGTCTTATGCTCTTTAAAGGCTAGTTCGGGAATCTGGTGTAAGGCATGGCGTAGGGCAATGGCATCCATGCTTATATCCTGCCGGAGTATTGTGCGTGAAGCTTAAATATATCTACTGCATTGGCAGCAGCACCCAGGCGTACGTTATGCCCCACATTCCAGAAGTTTACAGATTTGCTGTCGCAGCCGGTGCGCAGCCGGCAGACATGAGAATCGTTGGAATTTCCCAAGTCGAGCGGGGTAACATAAGAATTTTGATAATAGACCAGCGATGCCGCTTCGCTGAGGGCTTTTTCTGCCTTGGCAAGATTCACTGTTTTGTCAAACTGAGCGTAAACGGTGGCTGAGTGCCCATAAATAACCGGTACTCGCACTGTAGTAACGCTA
>Ga0265294_10004446_pt1 | contig 17538 bp, 17 predicted proteins | sample MunlanPumphouse3_FD_192504 | JGI IMG/M metagenome (GOLD analysis project Ga0265294, IMG submission 192504) | Groundwater microbial communities from a municipal landfill in Southern Ontario, Canada - Pumphouse #3 | ecosystem: Environmental > Aquatic > Deep subsurface > Groundwater | place...
ATCCATCACCGTCTCGCTGTAATCCATTTATCTCACCTAATCTGTTATTTTTCTTAAAACGTTCATGAAATTATATTTCATGCACGGTTATCATGTAAGTTACTAGGAAACTTTCATGTAAAATCTCATCTTTAGTCTGCCTTTTACAACTTAAATCTCTCAGTTGTCAGGTTGTCCTTAACTCCTGCGGTGTCAGAGGAGACATATTGCGAAGCTTCTGCACAATCTCCGGGACAACCTCCAAAAGATAGTCAACATCACCTTCTTCAGTCATATCTCCGATTGTCAGCCGGAGCGACCCGTGCACAATCTCCTGTGGAAGACCGCATGCAGTTAAAACATGAGACGGCTCAAGGGAGGAGGAGTTGCAGGCGCTTCCGGTTGAGGCGGCAATGCCTTTTCTGTTCAGCATCAGGAGTATTGATTCCCCCTCAATATACTCAAATATAACATTGACATTGTTTGAAAGCCGCATTTGCGGATGACCGTTTAAATGCGATTTTGGAACTTTCAAAAGGCCGTCAATAAGACGGTTGCGAAGCTCTTTAAGATGCTCTGTTGTTTCTTTCATCTCAGAAACGGAGAGCTCAAGTGCAAGACCAAGACCAACGATTCCGGGGACGTTTTCTGTTCCGGCACGCCTCTTTCTCTCCTGATCACCACCGTGCATCAGGGGAACAAGCTTCACTCTCTTTCCGATGTATAAGGCACCTGTTCCCTTGGGGCCGTTAAACTTATGGCCTGAGAGTGAGAGCATATCGATATTCATCGAAACAACGTCAATCGGAACATGCCCGACTGCCTGAACAGCATCAGTATGAAATAATATTCCTCTCTCACGTGCAATTTTTCCGATTTCTGCTATTGGTTCAATTGTTCCGATTTCATTATTCGCAAACATTATTGTGATAAGTATGGTATCATCCCGGATTGCAGCTGAAACATCATCAGGATTCACAAGGCCGTACTTATCAACAGGAATATAAGTTACTTCAAATCCCTGTTTTTCAAGCCACTCGCATGTGTGGGAGACTGCATGATGTTCAATAGGGCTTGTTATAATGTGTTTTCCTTTGTTTTTGTTTGCAAAACAGACGCCTTTTATCGCCCAGTTGTCAGACTCTGTTCCTCCGGATGTGAAATAGATTTCTTTTGGCTGTGCACCAAGTGCTGCTGCGACCTGAGAGCGTGCTTTTGCAACCGCCTCGCGGGATATTTTGGCTATATCGTAAAGAGAGGAAGGATTTCCAAAACTATGTGTCATAAAGGGAATCATCGCATCCAAAACCTCCGGTCTTACAGGTGTTGTTGCGGCATTATCCATGTAAATTACTCGTTTATCCTCAACCATTTGTAATTTCCTTTTCCCATTAGGAATTATTTCATTTTAAATTTTTGAAAGATTAAACCCTTTTTTTATCTTCAGGTTAATCAATTTTTTTATCTATATTATACTGAGTTCTTATGGTTTCTTTCCTAAAAACGTTCATGAAATTATCATTTCATGCAACATTTTCATGTAAGTTACGAAGTAACTTTCATGTAAAAAATTTCTCTGACTTTTTTAGGATTTTTTCATACTCATCTGAAGATTGTGAAATTCACCTGCCGGAATTATTGAAAGATTTCCCATATCCTCTTCCAAATCTATTATTCTCTTTTCAATTTCTCGAATGATCTCTATTGATGCCGCAGTGGAGGGTTTATCCGGAACTGCACCGCATCCGCTCGCAGAAGCTATGGAAGGCTCAAATGTACCAATCCTTCGGGCAATCTGTATTACATCCTCCTTGTCAAATCCGATAAGAGGCCTGTAAACAGGAATTGCTGCTGCATCTGTAAGTACTGCCAGATTATCAAGCGTCTGTGATGCAACCTGCCCCATTGCCTCGCCGGTAACAAAACCTTTTGCCCCTGTTCTTCTGGCAACTTCTGCTGCAATTCTGTACATTCTGCGTTTGCATATGAGGCATGTATAACGCTCCTGATCCTTTTTTTCCAGTTCTTTATGCGCATCTAAAAGGAACGAATCTTTGACTACCAGGAGTTCAATGTCAGGCTGATAATCTCTTAATGTCTTCATTACGGTCTCAGTCCGTGCAAGGTTTGTCTCATCTAAAAATCCGTCAAGCCCGACATATAAAGGAATAATCTTACAGCCGCGTTTCATCATCATATATGCCGCAACAGGAGAATCTATACCTCCGGAGACAAGTGCAACAACCATCCCCTCAACTCCCGAAGGTATTCCGCCTGCACCCTGCTCAACACTGTCATAGAGAAAGCAGATATCATCCCGAATTTCGATATGGATCTCCTTATCAGGATTATTAAGATCAACTTTTAAATGTGGGTAATGATTTCTTACAATCTCGCCATACTTTACAGCAACATCTCTGGATGAGAAAGTGTGTTCTCCAATACGCCTGATTCTGAGAGCAAAACTCTTTGCATTAGAAAGGTTGTGGTTCTCACAAAATGATACAAGGCCTTCGGAAAGGAAATTTAAGTTTACTACGTCACAATGTGAGAATGAAAATATTCCAAAGATTTTCTTAAGTTTCTCTGGATCAACTTCTCCTTCGACCCATATTCGCCCTCGTTCATCTCTCACGACAGCATTTGGAAGCACTTCTTTTATACTGTTAACTATTGTCCTCTCCCACTTTCTGCGGACAGGATCCGATTTTAAAAATACCTCTGAGTAACGTACCATCCAGACCTGTTTTTGTGGACTGGTGGCATCAGATCTTTTTTTAATTTCTTTTCTTTGTAATTTCTTTGAAATCCCGGATTGTGTCGTTGGTTTTGTCATTTACACCGCCCTATAAGCGTGCTTATTGCATCACTTGAGATGAGTCCGATAACCCTGTTTTTTTCATCAACTACAGGAATAGCTGATATTGACCGCTCCTCCATCCGCCGTGCAACCTCTGTTACTGTCTCATCCGGTAAAGCCGTAATTACTGAACAGGACATAATATCTTCAAGATTTTTATGATCACATGCAACCGCTTTGGCTATATCCCAGGATGTCACTATTCCGATAAGCTCTCCGTTCTCTGATGTAATGGGGAGGTGATTGACAGAATTTTCTATCATAACCCTTGCAGCATCATTTATGGATGAATTTTCCATAATTGCCGGTGTATCTGTCTCCATAACATCGCGAACATTAAGGTGATCCAAAAAAGAGCCAATCAGATAGCTCATCTGTCCATGTTCTAAGAGAAATGCATCATGACCGTATTTTGATCTGATCTCGCAGTACTGAACATCAATATCATTTGCCGCGAGTGCCCTGACAATTTCTTCAGACTGATATGGAGGATACAGCCAGTCAGATGAGACCGAAACAATAAGAAATGATGCTTTTATTCCGGCAAAACCTGCTGTAAGAGAGTCATTTATGGCAAGATCAAAGTAATCCAGAGCTTTTGTTATGTATAGGTAGGAGTTTGCATCAAACCTTCTTGTAAATGAGGTACCCTGATGATGCAGGTAACTCTCAACCTGAAACTCTGTTGGGGAATCATACTTTGAATTATCCTTATCCTGGAAGTTTCTCCCGAATTTCTCATGCATAGCCTCATCAGACAGATATGTAATATGCCCTATCATTCTTGCAAGAGAAAGCCCGCTGACGGGAGGTTTATCCTTTGAATAGTTTCCGTCTTTCCAGAGAGGATCGGACATTATCGCCTGCCTTCCTACTTCATTAAAGGCTATCTGCTGGGGAGTTGAACGTGCTGTTGTTGCAATTGCAATGATTTTTCGTGCAAAACCAGGGTATGTGACTGCCCACTGGAGTGCCTGCATTCCGCCCATTGATCCTCCGGCTACAGCCGCGAGGCTATCAATACCAAGATATTCAACGAGCCTTTTTTGAGCATGGACCATATCCCGTATGCTTAGTTTCGGGAAGGATAGACCATAATTCTCCCCTTTTTCAGGATTAACAGATGAAGGTCCGGTTGAACCTTTGCACCCGCCGATTACATTTGAGCTGATGATAAAATACCTGTCGGTATCGAAAGCTTTTCCTGGCCCTATGAGATTTTCCCACCATCCTGTCCGGGTTTCACCTTCATGGATACCGGCAGCATGTGCATCGCCTGTAAGGGCATGACAGATTAAAATAGCATTGCTCTTCTCTTTATTAAGCCTGCCATAGGTCTCATAAGCTATAGTGAATGAGGGTAACGATGCCCCGCTGTCGAGAAAAAGAGGGTCATAAAAGGTTTCCTGATGAGTCTGAACAAGTCCGACCGACACATCCATTATAACTTTACACCCCGTTTAATGCCTGCTTTAAATCATCAATTATGTCGGCAATATCCTCTGTTCCGATAGAGAGACGAATAGTTTCAGGTGTGACACCTGTTGATGCCTGTTCTTCCGGAGTTAACTGCTGGTGTGTTGTTGATGCCGGATGTATGACAAGGCTCTTTGAGTCGCCAATATTTGCAAGGTTGCTGAAGAGTTTAAGACTGTCTATTACCTTTATACTTGCCTGTTCACCGCCTTTCACACCAAATGTAACGAGCGGGCCAAATCCTCCGTTGAGATATTTCTGTGCCAGTTTGTGGCTTTGATGCTCCGGAAGTCCTGTATAGTTTACCCAGGAAACCTTCGGGTGAGTCTTTAGGTATTCTGCAACTGCCAGTGCATTTTCAGAATGACGGGAGACTCTCAGATGAAGCGTCTCCAGACCTATGAGGAGCAGCCATGAGTTAAACGGACTTATTACAGCACCAGTATCTCTCATAAGAGAAACCCTTATTTTAAAGACAAATGCAACATTGCCAAGACCGGGGAAATCCCCGAAGGTATCCCAGTATTTAAGCCCGTGATAACCGGGGTCAGGTTCGGTGAACTCGGGGAATTTGCCGTTGTTCCATTCGAACTTTCCGGAATCAACAATTACTCCTCCTATTGAATTGCCATGCCCTCCGACATATTTTGTGGCAGATAAAACGACTATGTCCACCCCGTGATCAATAGGACGGACAAGACCGATACCGGTTGTATTATCGACTATAAACGGGATTCCTTTCTCATGGGCAATCTTTGATATCTTCTCAAAGTCGGGAATGTCCAGTTTTGGGTTTCCAATAGTTTCGGCATATATTGCCCGTGTTTTTGAGGTTATCGCGTCCCTGAAGGCTTCAGGATTTCCTGAATCAACAAAAACAACCTTCCTTCCATATTTGGGCAGGGTATGGTTGAATAATTCATATGTTCCACCATATAAATTGTCAGCCGAGACTATCTCATCACCAACACGTGTGATATTCAGGAGTGCATAGGTTATTGCAGCCATTCCCGAGGCCGTTGCAATTGCTCCTGTCCCTCCTTCTATCGCTGCGATACGCTGTTCGAGCACATCTGTTGTCGGATTCATCAGTCTTGTATAAATGTTTCCAAGCTCACGAAGACCAAAGAGATTTGCTCCGTGTTCTGTGTTTTTGAATACATATGATGTTGTCTGATAGATCGGTACTGTCCTTGACCCGGTTGTCGGGTCAGGCACCTGCCCTGCATGAAGGGCTGTTGTTCCAAGGCGGAAATTATTTCCAGTCATTTTGATTCCTCATTAAATTTTACATGAGCGTTTTTCAGGAATCTGATTTTTGCAGTATCCTGAAATTATGCCATATTTTTGATTTAGTTTTGTATATATCCCTTATTTACCGGGATTTCGTATTTTTCTGCTATCTCCTGGAAGGCCCGGGTAAGATAATTGATCTTCTCCCAGGACAGTCCGTAGGTGTTTAACTTCCATGCCCTGGTTGCACCGGCAAATTCGCCTGCAATTCCCCGTTTTGTAAGTTCATCCGAGAGGAAGAAGCCACGGCGTTTGTGCACCTGTGCAACCTTGTCAAAGCTTCCTGTAGTGTCCACTTTAGAGAGAGTATGCTTTCTTGGATACTCTGAGAGCACCTTTGTGCCTTCTATTTCCAAAAGACCCTCAATGAATGCATTCGACTTTTTGACCTCTTCTTCAAAGCGGGCTGTACGTTCACGAACTGCCGGAAAAGATGCCATCATTGCCATCAGAGTGCCGCCCATAAGCGTGCACCCGAGCATTTCAACCTCTTTAATTCCAAACTTACGATTTGTCACATCTCCGGTCATTGCAGTTGTCCGGAATACTTTTCCTGCCCATTCATCAGTTGTTGCAAGAACTCCTGAGGGGGCAGGCGATGCCATACTCTTGTGGCCTGAGCCGACAACAAAGTCTGCTCCAAGTGCCTTTCCATCAACAGGCATTACACCAACTGTGTATGCACCGTTGCAGAGGAAGGGTATATCATACTGGTGTGCTACCTTTGCCAGTCCCTTTATATCATGGATATTTGCAAACTGGTAATCCACATGATCTATCATCATCAGTGCCGGAGTTTTACCATCACTTTTGATAACTTCCTCTATTTTCTCAGCAGCACTATCAGGTTCCATGAGATTTTTTGGCGAAAGCGGCACTTCACGAACAATTCCTCCTGCACCTTCAACTGCAAGAAATTCTGTGTAATGAGAAAGAGCCGATACAATTACAGGATCTCCCTTATTCACAAGCGATGAAGCAACAGCCTGAAATCCACGTCGTGCTCCCGGAACAACACGGGCAACATCCATATTGACAAACTTTGCAAGGTCTTCATGAAATGAGGCTATCGGAGGCTTTTGAATCTTATCAAGCCTGAATGGTTTTCGGCAGGCATCACAGGTTGAGTAGCCGTCACCATATGCAATGAGAGCTTTTCTGGCCTCAGGAGTAAGTCTCCCTGCGGCCTGAATCGGCTGGATATTGATATACTCCTCCTCTCTGCTGCGGACATCAAGAATGCCTGCAATTTTTGACTGCTGTGCGTTTCCGGTCCCTGCCTCAAGATCATCAAGAATTGCACGAACACGTGCAACACCTTCTTTTAATGCTGCCTCTTCGTCAGCATCCGGACCTGTAGGAAGGGCTCCTCTAAGCACCTCACGGATATCTTCAAGCGCAAATAGCGCTTCAAATGTTTTACTTATACGTGTATTCATTATTGCCTCCGGAAAAAGCCAGAACCCGGAGTCGAACCGGGATATATTGATCTGCAGTCAACCGCGTAGCCGTTCCGCCATTCTGGCAAATCTATTCACAATTGTGAACTTGCAATATAGTATTAACAATTGTGAGTACATAATCTTTTCGCCCCGAAAGTATGGATTACAAGGCTTTAATCATTAATTAAATCGTTAATATGGCAATTTTTGCCGCATAATTCTGCATTAGCGCATGAACCTTTTATTTTCTGTCTTTACGATCTATGTTGGCGAAACTCTGCAAATTTTAAGTGTATTCACAATTGTGAAATATTATATATCATCACGGTTTAAGATAGTGATATCGGCACTGCATTATCTGCTTTTATCGCCAGAATGCGATGAATAAAATTTCACATGAAAGTTGCATGAAACATAATTTCATAAACGCTTTCTGTTGAAAATTTATTCATAGTTGGTGTGTCTGATACTTTTTGTAGTAATCAGAGGATCTTTATGAAAATAAAAGACAGCAGAAAAGACTTCCCAATAACCAGAGAACTAATATATTTAGACAGTGCTGCTACAAGCCTAACGCCTGTACAGGTAGTAAAAGAGATGAATGATTATGACCTTCGTTACCGGGCCAACATTGGAAGGGGTGTGCACAGGCTGTCAGTTGTGGCAACAGAGCGTTACAAAAACGCTCATGATAAAATTAAAACATTTATAGGAGGCGATGGGGGAAGCCTGGCAATTACCAAAAACACAACAGAAGCAATCGGTATGGTAGCCGGCGGAATAAAATGGAAAAGCGGGGACAGAGTTATAGCAACAGTTCTTGACCACCACTCAAATTTTCTTCCATGGCTTCGTCTCCGTGAATATGGTGTTAAAATTGATATAGTAAAACCTGATTCTGAAGGTTATCTGAATCCGGACTCTTTTGAAGCTCTAATTTCTGACAAAACACGACTTGTTGCCGTTACACATGCATCAAATGTCCTTGGAACAATCACTCCGGTTAATGAAATTGCAGAGATATGCAATCAAAGAGATGCTATGCTTTTGGTTGACGGAGCTCAGTCAGTTCCGCATATCCCTGTTGATGTTTCAGATATCGGCTGTGATTATTTCTGCTTTTCAGGACATAAAATGCTTGGGCCGACAGGAACAGGCGGACTGTGGATGCGCCGGCCTGACTTAAAACCGCTTCATATCGGAGGCGGTTCTATTGAATCGGTAACAGCAGAAAACTTTACGACTGCTTTTGGAGAGGAGAAATATGAGGCGGGAACACCGCCTGTTGGCGGCACAATTGGGCTTGGCAGAGCTGTTGATTATCTTAATGACATTGGTATGAACACAATTCGCCGTCACGAAGAGCGCCTGACCGGACGGATTCTGGATGGTCTAAGTAGCATCGACCATGTGAAAATTATCGGCCCTTATTCGGATGAGAGGAGAATCGGAGTTGTATCATTTGTTGTGGATGGAATGCACCCACATGAAGTTGCACATATTCTGGATGAGGCTTCAGCAATCATGGTCAGATCAGGTGAACATTGCTGCATGCCCCTTATGCAGCATCTGGGTCTTGAGTCTGGAACAGTCCGTGTGAGTACATATCTGTATAATAATCCGGAGGAAGTCGATATTCTGATTGCAACAATTGAGGAGATATCAAGGAAGGTGTCGTGATGTACAAAGATCTGGAAATAATCAGGGTGGAAGATGATTCATTTGCCGCAGGAAATCACAGTGTCATTGAAGAGACTCCGCTTTCTGTTATTGTAAACGGAAGACATGCACTAACAGCGATGATAAGTCCGGTGATGATTAAGGAATTTGTTATTGGTTTTTTATTTACCGAAAAAATTATCAAAGGAACTGATGAGATAGAGTCCATCAGAATTGAGGATAACAGGGCAAGTATCCTCACAAAAAATCCGTTTGCAATTTTAACGTCACATAAAACCGTCCTCTCCGGTTGCGGCGGAAGTACATCATTTCTTGATGCAGGACATCTCCCAAAAATCGAATCTGATTTAGTTATTTCACCTGAGGTTATCAGACATGCAGTAAAAGAGACGCTTGAGTCTGATCTTCATAAGTTAACCGGAGGAATTCACATAATAGGTCTTTTTGACGGAGAAGGAAAGTCCTTGAAAATATGTGACGATATCGGCAGGCACAACGCACTTGACAAGGTTATCGGTTACGGCCTTTTAAATAATATTGACTTTTCCAAAACCTTTGTTGTCAGTTCCGGAAGAATCTCTACAGAGATGGTCAGAAAATGTCTGGTTGCAAATATTCCTGTAATTGTCTCACGTGGTGCAACAACGACTGCTGCCGTTGAGGCTGCAAATATTGCAGGACTTACTATTGTAGGATTTGTAAGAAGCAGGAAGATGAATATTTACTCTGTTTTCAGGCGCATAAAAGGGATATCATTAAATGATGAAAATAAAAAAAAAATCAGAAAATCTTTAATTTTAAAATGTGAATGGAATAATTTTTAATTCCGGAAATTGCATTAAGGTCAGAAGTTGCCATTCATAATGGATTCTGTAAATCAGTTTAATAGTAAATTATGCTGAATTTTTCTCTAATCATAGCAAAAATTATTTTCTCCTGAGAGGAAAAGAATTTTAGCCCTGCAAATGAAACTGCCGGTATTACTGAAAAACACAGAGGGCCTGTTTATGAAAAGAAAGATAATAAACATTAATGAAGAGAAATGCACAGGTTGCGGGCTATGCATCCCTGACTGCCCCGAAGGAGCAATCCAGCTGATAGAAGGAAAGGCAAGGCTTGTTAGTGATCTCTTCTGCGACGGACTTGGAGCCTGCATCGGCACATGCTCTGAAGGAGCAATTTCAATAATAGAGCGGGAAGCAGAAGCCTACAACGAAAAGACAGTCATGGCAAATATCGTACGGCAGGGAAAAGCGGTCATAAAAGCTCATCTTGATCACCTCTCCTCCCATGGCGAAAAGGAATACTACAACACTGCAATCGAATATCTTACTGAGAATAAAGTCCCCATTCCGGAGCATAACAATAGCAAAAATTCAGGCACAAAGATATGTGAAAATCAGATCGGCACATGTCCCGGTTCTGCTACCCGGATTATCAAACGGGATGAAAGTCCTTACATAAAATCAAAGCCTGCGTATGTTAGAAATCCCTCAGAACTCCGGCAGTGGCCGATTCAGTTAAAACTTTTAAATCCCTCATCATCATTTTTTGATGATGCTGATCTACTGGTAGCTGCGGACTGCGTCCCGTTCGCTTACCCAAATTTTCATACCGATTTTTTAACAGGAAGAATTCTGATAATCTTCTGCCCCAAACTGGATTCTGACATTGAAGGGTATATTTCAAAACTTTCAGAGATCTTCTCAAACCATGAGATAAAATCAATAACAGTTCTCCATATGGAAGTTCCATGCTGTGGCGGAGTCAGGGTTGTAATTGAAAGGGCTCTTGAAAAAGCAGGAAAGAAGGTAACGATTACTGACAAAACCATACAAATAGACGGAAGCATAAAGCAATAATCAGAACAATACCAGTTAAATTTTAACCGCCAAAAAGCCAAGGCCCGGAATCGAACCGGGATAAAAGTCGCTCTGCAGGCGACCGCGTAGCCTCTCCGCCACCTTGGCCGGCAATCTTCACATGTGTGAGAACTCTATACTATACTTAATCTCTTAACAATTTAACAGTTCATTACAGGGCAATTTTTGCCGCAATAATAAAAAAAGGAATCATTTGAAAATTTAACGAAAATAGGCCCCCCTACCGTTATTCATTCATGCTTTAAAAGCCTGCATACCTGGCAGACTTCGCTGCTTGAGATTTCACCGCAAATTCGGCAGTTATAGAATTTTCCTTTAGGTTTTTCAGAGCAGGATTGCTTTAATGTCTCCTGAAATTTCATAAGATGCCCTTTTGTGCCGGGATGACGTTGCTCCAGTTCGGCAAGCATAATGCGAACTTCCAATCTCATGGCAGTGCCTGCATACGGGCATTCGGGAAGGTCGCGGTAGAAGTCCCTGAGAAGAAGATAAGTTATAATCTCTTTTTCAAAAAGAACAGAGAGGGGTTTAATCCTTGGAATGAAGTATCCCGGATATCCTGATGATGTATCCTGCATCAGTGTGGGTAAATCCCCGCGGAGAAGATTCATGAGAACCGACTGTGCCTCATCATCAAGATTATGACCGGTTGCAATTTTTGTTGCACCAAATCGTTTTGCAGCAATAATTAGTGCCCGCCTTCTAAGAACCCCGCAGACACTGCATGCACGAACATCTTTTCCGGCGACAATTTTGTCAAGATTTGTATCAAAAATTTCATCAAAAGAGATTATGTGATGCTCAATACCAAGCTCTGAGGCAAGGTTCACTGCCGCTTCAACAGTCTCTTCACGGTATCCTGAAATCCCCTCATCAACCGTCACTGCAACAAGTTCTGCCTCTTTGAAATCTGAAAGGTAACTATGAAGCATAAGAAGAAGGGCTGTGCTGTCTTTTCCCCCGCTTAAGCCTACGAGAATTCTGTCTCCTGGAGAAATCATCTCATTATTTCTTATGTGAGCATATACCCGATTCTCCGCCTCTTCTATAAAGTGCCCGCTGCATAGCCTTATTTTGGAATTACTAAGCCGGATTACTGCCGGCTTTCCGCAGAGGCCGCACTTGTTTTCAGAGCCTGTACCTGATGCTGACAATCAATCATCCGCCATGTGAAATTGTAATGAGTTTTATTTCATCATCTTCACCTGCACTTACATCCTCAGGAACAACACTTCCGTTCTTTACAACAATAAAAGAAGCAGGGTTTAAACCAAGCCCCAGGAGAATCTCTTCTATTGGTGCCGATGAAGAAATATTCTTTATACTTTTATCCGGCAAAATTATCCGCATAATAATCTCTTATTCCTTTATTGTGTAACTTCATAAAACCGTTTTTTCCGAATTAAAAAAAATTAGCTTCAGTGAATTAAAATTCCTTATGGTTTTGTAAATAAATTCCGTAAAAAAATCCCTGATTTTTTAATTTTATGAAACATTGGAAAACAATAAAACCATACGCGAAGACTATTACACACATCAATTCACATATGTGAATTTTATTATCTAAACAGGAGTGTTAAAAAACAATGCGCAACATGACAGCTGAAGATAAAGCATATCTCATCAGCATCGGCTCAGCAGACATAGATTCTGAATTGCTGCTTGAGAATACATTAAAGACAAAGGCTACCGCCGGTCCGGGCGCGGGCGGGGAATCTTTTTTCATCAGATCAGGTGAAAGGAGAGTCCGCCTTTCAATAAATAGCTCATCAACACTGAAAGTAATCAAAAGTGGTGATGGAGTAGCTGTAATTGAAGGTGATAAACAGATTGCCGAAGGTATGCTTGAGTTTCCGCTCTGTCACTGCCCCGGGCAGGCTTACATCACAGTCAGTGAACACTGCATCTATGACTGCAAATTCTGCCCTGTCCCTAAACTTGAAGGCGGCATAAAAAAACCGGAAACAGTTCTTAAAATGGTTGAAGAAGCCTGTGAAAAGGGAGATATTTCTGCAATTTCTCTTACCGGCGGTGTTTTTGAATCACCAGAGAAAGAAGTGGAGCGTATGGCTCTGATAGTAAAGATGCTTCGTGAAAAATATGACCTTCCAATAGGTGTTTCAGTATATCCAACTTCAGATTCTGCAAAAATTCTAAAAAATGCCGGTGCAGATGAGATAAAATATAATGTTGAAACGATGGACGCTGAAATCTTTGAAAAAGTTTGTCCGGGCCTTTCCCTGGATTTCATCCTTGAAAGCCTCAAAGGAGCAGTAGATATTTTCGGCAGAAATTCAGTTAGTTCAAACTTTATTATTGGTCTTGGAGAGGATGATGAATGCGTCAAAAACGGTGTTACAAGGCTTTCCGAGATGGGCATTATTCCAAATCTTCGACCAATTTCACAATCTCCCTTAAGAATAGGAGAAATTAAAATTGAACGACCTACAGCAGAGCGCCTTATCAGACTTTCTGCGATGACGCGCGATATATTAAAGAAGAACAACCTTGATGCAGGACTGGCAAAAACAATGTGCCTGCCATGCACAGGATGTGATTTAACGCCATTTAGAGATATCTGATCTAATAACCGAAAAAGGTTAATTTTTTTTTAATTTCTGTAACTCTGATTTTAATAGTGCAGAAAAATAGTAATTATTCAGATAAAATTGGTTTCACACTCAATTGTCTCTTCAAAACATTTTAAAACCGAAACTGCACTTTCCTCTCCAATTCTTTCTGAAATAAAATTCAGAAAACCTTCCATATATTCAACAGGAATGCATCCAAGGCTTTCGCTGCCATCATATATTAGTCCGACAAGATAACGGATTTCATGATTATCAAGCATTTCAAGCCTTTTTAAAAAGTCTTTCAAATCTTTTGAATAATGGTTTGCAAGCGGTGGGAGAATTGAACGGTAAGGACTGCCTGAACCTTTGCAGATTAACCCCTCAGATTCAGGAGCAATTTTTTTAAGGATTGATATATCTTTTTTAGTAAGAACCCGTGGCATTAGTTATCACCTTTAACATTGTATTTTATTAATTCATGCCGAAACATTCACAATTGTGACTGACTAAATAATAACTATTGAATATCTTAAAAAAGGTTGTGATATTATTCAAAAACAAAATAATAAAACAGACACAAAATCCACTTTACAGCAGATAACTTCACTGAAAAAAAAAAGAGATGCAACTATTCTTGCACACAATTATCAGCTGCCGGAAGTGCAGGATATAGCTGATATTGTAGGAGATTCGCTCGAACTTGCAAGAGCGGCGGCAAATCTTGAATCAGAAGTAATTGTATTCTGCGGTGTTGATTTCATGGCAGAAACCGCAGCAGTGTTATCACCTGAGAAAACAGTTATTCTGCCTGTAGCAGATGCACAATGCCCGATGGCTGAGATGATAACCGCAGGAGAGGTTAAGGTACTTCGTGAACGCTTCCCTGAAGCCGCTGTTGTTGCATATGTGAATACATCTGCGGAAGTAAAAGCTGAAAGTGATATCTGCTGCACATCTGCAAATGCGGTCGCTGTAGTTGAGTCCCTTGATGAGCAGGAAATAATATTCCTGCCCGATCGAAATCTCGCTGCATATGTGGCACGGTTTACCAAAAAACAGATTTTGCCGTGGGAGGGTTTTTGTTACGTTCATGACAGAATAACATCAGATGATTTGAAGACTGCAAGAAGTTTTCATCCGGATGCTGAAGTTCTTGTTCACCCTGAGTGCCGTTCGGAGGTTATTGATCTGGCAGACCACGTCTTTTCAACATCAGGAATGGTTCGCCATGCCTGCAAAAGCCGTTCAAAGGAATTTATTATAGGAACTGAAGTCGGACTTTTACACCAGCTTGAAAAGAAATGCCCCGGCAAAATATTTTATCCGCTCTCAGAGACAGCAGTGTGTATAAATATGAAGAAAACAGAATTGTCTGATGTCTTAGACTCCTTAAAAAGCCTGAAACCCCGGATTGTAGTTTCAAATGAAGTTGCCATAAAGGCAAAAAAAGCAATTGAGAGGATGCTTGATATAACCTAAAATTCTCATGAAAGTATAAGGAATCATATTTGATTGCTGCAAAAGAGGTTAAGAGAATTATTCAATATTTTTTTTATTTATGTGGGCATCAACCCATTGCTCTTCACCCTTTCGAAATTCCTTCTTCCACACAGGTGCCCTTCTCTTAATCTCTTCAAGGATGTATTCACATCCAAAAAATGCGTCTTTTCGGTGAGGAGAACCCACAACAATTATCAGGATATTGTCGCCGGGTTTTAAGCGTCCGGTTCTGTGAATAATATCAACCGATAAAAGCCCGAATTTTTTAATTGCATCCTCTCTTATTGCCTCGAATTCATAGAGCGCACCCTCTTCATATGCGCTTAATTCAATCCACTCAATATCATCATCTCTGACAATCCCGTCAAATACAACAATTGCACCCATTGCACTCGATTTAGCGCTTTCTACAAGCTTTGCTATATCCGCATCATCATTTGTAACTCTTACAGATATTTCAATCACCCCCCTGCAACCGGCGGGTAAACTGCAATTTCATCACCGGAAACGATTTGGATTGTCTTTACATTATCCTTATCAATTCTGACAAAATTGTGCATAATCAGAACATAATCCTGAAAACTTCCGTCCTGATTGAAGATACTCTCAGTTCCTTTTGGATATTTTTCACAAAACATCTTTAATGCTTCATATATTGTATTCTCACCGTCATACTCAAAATCAGTCTCTTTTGGAAAAATTTCTGCAAATCTGGCAAAAAACTTTATTTTTAGCTTCATTTTAAAACTCCATGGCCGTAACATTAATTATTTTTTATATATTCCAAATATCTCCCATAAATATCAGATCACTAATCAGGAGAGAAGGAAACATAACCGAAATCAATATTTATTTATACATCCAATTCACAATTGTGAATTACATAACTGTAATACTTTTCAAATAAAAAATGTTGTGGTAATTATGGATCTACCCTGTCAGAAAATAGTATGGGATGTCATCCCTGCAATACGCGCCGCTCTTGCAGAAGAGCTTGTCGGAATGGGTGTTTCAAGTCTTCAGGCATCAAAACTGCTTGGCATAGCACCATCGGCAGTCTCACAGTATCTTTCAAAGAAGAGAGGGTACAGAATTGAATTTGAAAGCGAGGTCAGAGAAGAATTAAAACTGCTTGCAGAAGACCTAAAAGATGGAAAAGTGAAAGATCTGACATCAAGAATGTGCGCCATATGTAAGATTATCAGAACAGATGACGGATGCGGCGAATGATAATAACCTAAAATAGTTCCGGACATGAAGAGCAAAACTGAAACTAAATTCAATAAATTAAAAGAAGACCTCAGCTCCGGAAAATCACTTGCAATTGCATATTCAGGAGGGGTTGACAGTTCTCTTCTTTCAGCAGTTGCTGTAGAAATTCTTGGTGACAATGTTCTGGGAATTTTTTTAAACAGTCCTCTGATACCAAATAGAGAATATAATAACGCAGTGAAAACTGCCGCTGAAATAGGACTCCGGTTAAAAGTTATAGACTTTGATCCGTTTCTTGTGGAGGGTCTTTCCTCAAACCCTAAAAACCGGTGCTATATCTGCAAAAGCCACATCGCCGGAAAAATAAAAGAGTTTCTCAAAGACTATGATATAACTGCCATAGCTGACGGGCAGAATGTCTCAGACCTTGGTGAGTACAGGCCGGGAATAAAGGCATCAGATGAGGCAGGGATACTGCATCCCTTCATTAAAGCCGGCATTAACAAAGATGAAATTCGCGAGATTGCACGCGAACTTGCACTTTCATTTGCAGACAAACCATCTTCAGCCTGCCTTGCCTCAAGGATACCATATGGCGATGAGATAAATCCAAAAAAGCTGGGAATGGTTGAAAGAGCTGAGGACATCCTCTTTTCACTTGGATTTAATAATTTCAGGGTAAGGCTTCACGGCGATATTGCAAGAATTGAAGTTTTGCCTTCGGATTTTTTGACACTTCTTGAAAATAAGGATTTTATCATAAAGGAATTAAAAAATACCGGATTTAAGTATATCTGCCTTGATATCGGCGGTTACAGAAGCGGAAGTATGGATGAAGTATAATTTGTTTGTCTGTTTATTTTTTTAATATTATTACCTCATTTTAATTGAAGCAAGGGTTTTATTTTTACATGAAAGTTACTTCGTAACTTACATGAAACTGTTGCATGAAATGATAATTTCATGAACGTTTTTAATCAAAGCGTTTTTTTTGTTTCTCCATTAAATCATCTTCATATCTTCTTTAAATTTCCATCCTGCCTGACAAATCGGTCCCAGTTCCAGGGTTCATCAAGAATATTTACTAAAACACTGTCTATTCCGCAGATTCCGAGCGCCTTTCTTTCCACCTGTGATTTAAGATAATTGACAAGAGGGCAGGTTTTGCTTGTCAGAATCATATCAATTATTGCCTCATTTCCCTGCACGCGGACCTCCTTAACAAGACCGAGATCAACAATATCAATACCCACTTCAGGATCAATGACTTCTTTTAAAGCTTCAAGGATCTCGTTTTTACAGACCATTTCAGAACTTATTACCGGACTCCCCCCTGATAAAAATGCCTTTTCCATGCTTAATATTCTGTCTTCAAGCTGACTCTGTCTGTCTAAAAGCCGGCTTATAACTCTCAACATTGGATCAGGCATACTCTCAGGGCCCCCGTTTCCGGATTCAATGTTCCCTTCCGGTCCGGCAATTCTTCCGGGAACACCGACAACGGTTGCACCCGCAGGCACTGATCTTACAACAACTGCACCTGCACCGACTTTTGAGCCTTTTCCGAGCGTAATCGGGCCGAGAACTGATGCACCCGAACCTATCACAACATCGTCCTCCACAGTAGGGTGACGTTTTAC
>Ga0265294_10004448_pt1 | contig 17536 bp, 16 predicted proteins | sample MunlanPumphouse3_FD_192504 | JGI IMG/M metagenome (GOLD analysis project Ga0265294, IMG submission 192504) | Groundwater microbial communities from a municipal landfill in Southern Ontario, Canada - Pumphouse #3 | ecosystem: Environmental > Aquatic > Deep subsurface > Groundwater | place...
CCGTTCATAATTGCATAATCGTACATGATTCTACTCCTCTCCTGGAACTTTTATAAGTTCATAATCGCTAATAGCGAAGTGTGTGGTAACGGGTTTAACAAGATCTTCGCGGACAGCAATGACAAGGTCGAGTCCGCTTACTAAGACTTTTTTGAGGATGTTATGGTAGCCTCCTCCCATAATTTCAAGAACGCCAACTTCATCAAGATAAATAGGCATTACTTTCTTTTCGATGAATTCATCAACAACGCTTTCAAGCAAGGACAATAAGTTTAAATTCAAGTAGAAGGGTCCGAACTTACTGCTATGAGTGAAATCTTGATGGTAATGGTTTTGATAAATCATCCAAGGAATGGTGTTGCTATTGCTGAGGCGAAGCATAATGTAACCGTAAACTTCCTTGCCCTTCATCTTTTTAATGGCGGCAAAGCCGTCACCAATTAGATTCTTTCGATACTCATTAATGAGAGTCGTGGTTTTACCGGCATTAATTTTTCCAGCAATGATTTTAACCATTAAGAGCCTTTCTAATTGTGATGCTTGCCACCATGAAACAAAGTATGTTCCCTTATAACAAATTCGGAATGACAACCGCAAGAACAGCAAAAACTAATGTTAGTGGTGATAAAACATACATGAGCCAGTTCGGCGATTTAATCGTTACTTTCTTCATCGTAAGTAAAGCTTGAGCTAAACGATAAACGCCATAAATGATGGCGAAGACCAATAATTCGTAGGCACCATTGACAAAGATAAAGCGCGTACTTGCCTCAAAATTAGAAAGCTGAGCAGCAAGATTACCGCTAATGGCTGATTGAATGCCTTGGTTAGCTAAGAACAAAACGCGCCACGATACGATAGCTAAAACAATCGCCCCGAGATGAATAAATGTTTGTTTGGCTGGTGAAGTTTTCTTTTCAAAGATATAGCTCACAGCAAAGACGGTGATTGATTCCAAAATAATCGAAATCATTGGCGTATAAACTCTCATTAATCCTTCCCAATGAATTGGGAAAGCAAAGTTAATGGCTTTAATTGCGGCGGCGAGTAAACCGACATAAAGGATTGTGCTTCTGCGCCCTGTGTTTTGATAAGCCCAATACATTAATGCTGAGCCAATCGGAAACATGACAAGACCTGACCACATATTTGGTAACCAATGAAGAAGATAGCCCACCGTAGCTTCAAGCAAGCCCCAAACGGCACCGAAAAAGATAACGGCAAATAGTGTGTTCAACTTAGATTTTTTGTTATTCATAACAATACTCCTTTATTTTCCTTTGTTGAGCCCCTGAAATATTTTTTCAGGAGTAACCGGCAATTTATTGATTCGCACGCCGGTTGCGTTTGCGACTGCGTTAGCAATTGCAGCTGGAGGCGTGTCAATACCGATTTCACCAACCGACTTCGCGCCATACGGTCCGCTTTCCTCAAAACTTTCCGCGAACTCAGTCGTTAGTTTCTTAACGTCGAGCATCGATGGAATTTTATAGTAGAGGAAGCTGTTGCTATTTAGCTTTCCGCGGTTGCTGTATTTTACGTCTTCAAAACAAGCCATGCCTAAACCTTGTACAATTCCACCTTCAACTTGTCCTTTGGCGAGCATTGGATTAATCGTTACACCGCAGTCGACGACACTGACATAATGAAGAATGTCATATTCGCCAGTCTCGGTGTCGAGTTCAATTTCGACATATCCCGCCATAAATGGCGGAGGTGATTTATGACCAACATAGCTTTCAGTCGCTGTCAGTTGATGTTGATTTTCATTGTAATAAAGGCGGTTAGCCAAATCAGAAAGGGTTAAGACCTTGTCTTTGCTAGTAAATTTTTCACCGTCAAAAACAACTTCTTCTTCTTTTGAATTTAAATAGTTAGCCGCTTCTTTAATTAGCATGCTTTTCATCTTCAAGGCCGCCTTTAATGCGGCATTGCCAGAAACATAGGTTGTGCTTGAAGCATAGGCACCGACATCAAATGGAGTTAAATCGGTATCAGATGAATAAATAATTACTTTATCAACAGAGGTCATTAAAGCCTCGGCAACGATTTGCGTGATGACGGTATCACTTCCCTGGCCGATATCAGTTGCGCCAACAGTAAGGTTATAGAATCCGTCGTCGTTGAGTTTAATCGTAGCAGCAGCCATATCGATATAAGGAATGCCACTTCCTTGCATCGCAATCGCCATGCCAACAGCGCGAACTTTATTTGGACCAACTTTAACAAATGGATATTTATCCTTCCAGCCAATTAATTCCGCACCACGATCGAGGCAATAACGAAGTTTACACGTATCCATATCCATGGCTGTGCCTTCTGTGCCCTCGCCCATGATAGCAAAGATTGGACTTGTCTCGCCTTCTTCCATCATATTTTTACGACGGAGTTCAAGCGGATCAATATTTAATCTTTTGGCGAGAACGTCAATGGCTGATTCGAGAGCAAAGTTGCCTTGAATCGCTCCATATCCGCGATAGGCACCGGCTGAAACGTGGTTAGTGTAAACGACACGCCCACCAAAGCGAACGGCATCAACTTTATTATAAAGTGGCAAGACCTTTGAACCAGTAATCATGAAGACGGTTAAAGCGTGTTCTCCATAAGCTCCGGTATCAGACAAACTATAACAATCAATGGCCTTTAAAGTACCGTCTTTCATCGCGCCTAAACGCATTCTAATTCGCATAGGATGACGGGTGTAGGAAGATTCAAAAACTTCCTGACGTGAGTAAATCATCTTTGATGGCTTTTTCGTTTTTAAAGTAACAAGCGAGACAAAGAATTCACCATGAATAGCCTGTTTGCCACCAAAACCACCGCCCACTCTTGGCTTGATAACGCGAATCTTGCTAATCGGCATATCAAGTGTTTGTGAAATAATCCTTCTAACATGATATGGCGTTTGCGTGGCCGTATAAATGACGAGCCGATTATGATAATCGAGTCTTGCATTAGCGGTGTGAGGCTCTAGCATCGCATGAGCTTGGGCCTGCGTGTAATAAGTTTCGTCAATTACGACATCACATTTAGATAAGGCATCTTCGACATCGCCGACGTGCATGTCATAGGCGGCAGCGACGTTTTTCTTGGGTTCAAAACCGATTGGAAACATCTCGTGAATGCCGTCCTCAGGATGAATGATATTTTTGTTTTCATAGGCAGTCTCGTAATCCAAGACAGGTTCAAGAACTTCGTATTCGACTTCAATAAGTTTTAAGGCTTGATCGGCGATAGATTCATTAATGGCTGCCACGCAAGCGACTTCGTCACCAACGTAACGAACATACTCATCTAAAATAAACTTATCGTGGGGAGATGGTTCGGGATAACCCTGCCCAGCTCTCGTAAAAGATTTGCGAGGTACATCGTGATGGGTTAAAACGACTTCCACACCAGTTAAGGCTTTAGCCTTTGATACATCAATTTTCTTAATCTTAGCAAAAGCATGTGGACTTCTTAAAACCTTGACAATTAAAGAATTGGCCTCAGCAAGATCATCCGTAAAGGCCGGACGACCCATCATGATTCCTTTACCGTCAACTGAAGGCGTTTTTTGATTTACAACTTTTGTTTTCATTTATGAGCCTCCAAATATTTTTTAATCGCTTTAAACTGAGATTGATAACCCGAGCAGCGGCATAAATTGCCAGCGACAAAGTGCTTAATATCCTCATCAGTCGGATTGTTAAGTTCTTTTCTTAGGGCGAGGATGGTAAGAGCAAGACCAGTATTACAAAAACCGCATTGATCAGCGCCTTCGTCCGCAAAGAAATCACTAATCTCATCAACTTCATCTTGTAATGCTTCCACGGTTGTGACATTTCTTCCTTCCACTCTCGCGGACAAAAATGAACAGGACAATATTGGGCGTCCGTCTAATAAGACGGTGCACGCTCCGCAGGCTGCTTCGTCACAAGCTTTTTTGACTGATAAAACGGAATGGCTTCTTAAAGTATCAGCTAGATATTCTCCGGGAGTGATGTCGTAGCTAACATAGCGACCATTTAGATTAAAGTTAACTTTCATTATTTGCTAACCTCCTCAAGACCACGTTTGACATAGGCTTTTGCCAAAGCTTTGCGATACTCAGCGCTGGCAGCACCTGTCGAAGCGTAAAGAAGTTCTTCAGAGGCAAGTTCAGCGGCCTTATTTATAAGTTCATTAGAAAGATTCTTGGCATTATTAACTACTTCCATTGATTTAGATGCTAATGAGGCGACAGAAGGACGACTGCCTATCGCTATGCGATACTTGCCATCAATATTAGCGATGGCCACATTAACGACAGCAAAATCAAGAGCGGTTGTTTTGACTTTTTTAAAGAAGGAAGGACCTTGGCTTTTTTTAATGACAATATGTGTCAAAATATCGCTCAAACGTCCTTTAAAGCTTAAAAAATCGTTAAGCGTCATTTCCTTGTGCGGATAAAAGACGAGTTTTGTCTCAAGTGCCAATAAGGGAGTAATAATATCAGAAAAGGGAAATCTACCAGCGACCGAACCGCCAATTGTCGCACTATTGCGGAAAGCAACACCCATGATTTGGCTGACCGCTTCAATCAAGATGCCTCCTTGAATATTTTTAAGTAACGGACTCAGTTCAAAATCTCTGAGGCTAACCATAGCTCCAACTTCAACTACGTCACCAAGATCTTTAATCGTGTCAAGTCCAAGTGCTCCCAAATCGACTAAGGCGTTAGCAAAAGAAGTTGATTTTTTAAGCCAAAGACCACCACCCAATAAAACGTTTTTTGGATCTTGAAGTAATATTTGGTGGGCTTCTTCGAGGGTCGCGGGTCGTAAGTAGCGATTTGCTTCCATGTTTGTTTCCTTTCTTTATTTATAATTTTTGATAGTCACGAGGGGTATCGATGTCCATCAAAATTTGTGAATCCTCTGTCTTGATTATTTCATAATCGTGTCGATTGCGAAATAGTTTCAGGTTCGAAGTTACCGGCTCATTAAGCAGTTCATCTTTAACAGAACACTTAATAAAGAGCGGATGACCAGTTTGATTTTGATAGACTGGAACACGTATTTCTTTGCTCCCTAAAAGCATTTTTTGATACGTGTCGTTGCTTACAAAGGGACAATCTCCCGGAAGAATAAAAAAGTCACCTTTCGTTTTACGAACACCGGCTTGAATGGAACTAAACATTCCTTTCGAATAGTCGGAATTATAAACGATTGTGACTTTTGAATATGATTTAAGGGCCTCTTTAACTTCTTCGTGATAGTGCCCAGTCACGACGATGACTTCATCAACAAAGGGGAGCATTCCTTCAACAGCATGGACAATTAAAAACTTTCCCTTATGCGTTAATAACATTTTATTCGTCTCGGCTCGGCTGGAGTAGCCGGCCGCTAGAATAATCCCTTGGGTCATCAAGTTTACTCCCTTTTTTAATACCAGTTATGATGATTCAACAATGTTGTATTCATCAAACTGTGAAATATATCGAGGTGTTTACAACAACTAAATTATAAATGGTGAGCGCTTTCATTGCAAACGCGTATTTGCGACACAAGCGCGCTACCCATCGCTCGAGTCCAAACGCGCATCACAGAAGAACGCCTCCTCCCATTGTTGTCGTTTTTAAGAAGGCGTATAATGTTAATGTTATGCACATTATTCGTGCAAAAAGGAAATAAATATGAGCAGATATGTCGTCTCACTCGGGGGCAATGCCCTCGGAAACAATGCCGATGAACAAAAAAGATTATTAATCAATGTCGCCACCCCAATTGTGGCTTTGATTAAAGCTGGACATGAAGTAATTATTGTCCACGGAAACGGACCACAAGTCGGAATGATTAATTTGGCTTTTGCTGAATCAAAATCGACACCAGAAATGCCTTTTCCTGAGTGTGGAGCGATGAGCCAAGGTTATATCGGATTTCACTTGCAAAACGCGATATTCAATGAACTTGCAAAGCAAAACATTGACAAACACGTGGCGACAATCGTCACTCAAGTCGTCGTTGATGAGAAAGATCCTCTCTTTTTAAACCCCACAAAACCTGTCGGTGCTTTTTATAGTCAGGAAGAAGCGAAAATTATCGCTTCCGAAAAGGGCTATACAATGAAAGAAGATAGTGGTCGTGGCTATCGCCGCGTTGTCGCTTCCCCCTTGCCGGTTGACGTTGTTGAAAAGGACATGATACTCAGTTTGCTTAAGGATAGGCACGTTGTTATTTGTGCTGGCGGTGGCGGTATTCCAGTTATTAGAAAAGGCCGTCATTTAGAAGGCATTGCCGCTGTCATCGATAAAGACTATGCCAGTGCGAAAGTTGCCGCTCTTGTCGATGCCGATTATTTAGTTATTTTAACTGCTGTCGATAACGCGTATATCAACTTTAAAAAACCCGGAGAAAAAAGACTCGAAAAAGTCACGATGAGTGAAATTGAAAAATATGCTGAAGAAGGTTACTTTGCCAAAGGAAGTATGTATCCAAAAGTTCAAGCGTGCTTAATGTTTTTAAAAGCTAAAAAAGGTAAAACGGCTATTATCACATCTCTTGAAAAAGCGCAGGAAGCCTTTGTCGAAAAGGTTGGTACAATCATTAAATCTTAGTTGTTTTGCATAATAAAAACACCTTTATTGCGTTAATTTTGCAGCAATTCCGGTGTTTTTTTGTTTAATTAGTGAATAACGCGAAGAGTAATAACTCCAGTGATTCCCGCTAGGGATTCACCAAGACAAACACCATCCGTACAATCTCCGCTCGTCTTGACAAAATCAATAAGAGTAACACCGTATTTTCCTTTGATTTTACTGGCGATTTGTTTAACGAGGCCACGAGTCTCAACCACTTTAATAATTTGTCCCGAGATACCTTCGTTTGCATCATGAAGAACGACGATGCGATGAGCGTCTGTTTTTACGCCTAATTCGATATTGGGATAGTTGACAGAATTGACAATATTGCCGTTATTAATAAAGTCGACAATTTGTCTTACAGCCATCGTCGCACAATTATTTTCAGCTTCTTCAGTTGAAGCACCGAGGTGAGGAATGGCAACAACACCTTCCATATTTGCTGTCGTGTGATTTGGAAAATCAGTGACATATTTACGAACTTTTCCAGCTTTAAGGGCTTCCCTAATATCCTCATCATTAACGATAGCATCACGTGCTAAATTGACGATGATGACTCCTTCCTTCATCTTGGCAATTGACTCGCGGTTGATCATGCCTTTTGTTGCAGGCAGAAGAGGAACATTTAGGCTGATATAATCGCTAACAGCATATAGTTCATCAGCGCTGGCCACGATATTAATATCGTTTGGTAACATATCGCGATTCTTTTCAATTGTGGCTTGCGATGGTTCGTAGGCTACGACTTTCATACCCATACCATGAGCACCTTGAGCAACTAAAGAGCCAACGGCACCAAGACCAAAAATGCCAAGTGTCTTGCCAAGAATTTCTGTTCCGGCGAAAGTTGATTTTGCCTTTTCCATACTCTTATTAATTTCGACATCTTCTTTATTGGCTTCAACCCATTTCATACCGCCATGAATATCACGAGCGGCCATAAGCATACCGGCTATGGTTAATTCTTTAACGGCATTGGCATTGGCGCCTGGCGTATTAAAGACAACAACGCCCGCTTTAGCGTAATCATCGAGAGGAATATTGTTAACGCCAGCTCCGGCTCTTGCAACGGCTAAAACGCTTTCCGGTAATTTCATTTCATGCATGACGGCACTACGAACTAAAATGGCATCGACTTCATTAACATCAGTAGTCACTTCGTAATCAACAGGAAGTGTTTTTAAACCTACTGGCGAGATCTTGTTTAGACAAAGTATTTTTCTCATTGTTCCCCCTATTTGCTGTGAGCGGCTTCAAATTCCCGCATATAGGCGACTAAAGCTTCTACACCGGCCATCGGCATAGCATTGTAGATGGAGGCTCTCATGCCTCCCACTGAACGGTGACCTTTAAGATTTGCAAAACCCGCATTTTTAGCACCATCTAAAAAGGCGGCATTAAGTTCGTCGTTTCCGGTAGTAAAGCAAACGTTCATTAATGAACGAGAGTTCTTCTCGACCGTGCCTTTAAAGATTTTGCTATTATCTAAATAATTGTAAAGAAGGGCAGCTTTCTTCTCGTTTCTTTCCTTCATGGCTTCAAGACCGCCATGATTTAAAATCCATTTGAAAACGAGACCGCAGATGTAGATGCCATAAGTCGGAGGCGTGTTGTACATCGAACCAGCATCGGCTAATACTTTGTATTTCAAAAGCGTTGGCGTTCCAGGAAGTGGTTCATTATCTAATAAATCTTCGCGGATGATGACGATGACAACTCCAGCTGGTCCAACGTTTTTCTGCGCTCCAGCAAAAATGAGTCCGAATTTGGTGACATCCATTGGTTCCGATAAGAACGACGACGATGCGTCGTTAATTAAAATCTTGCCTGGGAACTCGGGATACTTTTTGTATTTGGTCCCAAAGATAGTGTTATTATCACACATGCAGACAAAGTCTGACTCTGATGTGGCTTTAACATTATCAAGGTTAGGAATATATGAGAAATTTTTATCCTCTGAAGAAGCAATAACATTAACTTTGCCAAAGATTTCCGCTTCTTTTTTGGCGCGTTTTGACCAGTGACCAGTCATAATAAAGTCATAGATTCTGTTTTTTGAAAGATTCATTGGGACCATGGCGAACTGAACAGTGCCGCCACCTTGAACAAATAAAACTTTGTAGTTGCTGGGAATGTTTAAGACTTTGCGTAAATCGGCCTCGGCTTCATCAATAATCGCTTGATAATTTTTCGAGCGATGTGACATTTCCATAACTGACATCCCCGACCCTTTGTAGTCGAGCATTTCATCGGCAGCTTGTTGTAGTACCTCCTCAGGCAGGACGGCTGGTCCGGCAGAAAAGTTGTAGATACGTTTCATTTTTTTCTCCTTCCGTTATCTATTTTATTCTCTTGCATTCGAGATAATAACGCTTCTCTATGGCGTGCCCCATCGAAAAAGTCTTGCGGGGCAAAACATCGCCACTTGCGATGTAATCAAATAAATCCCCTTTGGTGAGCGAAGGCATCGCAATGGCGATTGAACCAGGATGCTTATCGGCTACCTCATGAGTGTGATTTAGGTCATGAATATAATCGACGGATACACCGGGATTATTTTTTAAATAATTATCAATATAATCTTGAATTAAACGATAAGCCATCGGAGCATTGCTCGGAATCAACAATGGGACTTCACCAACTTCTATACTATAAATGTGGGTTTTATATGAACCTTGAACGGCTTTTCGAAGACCAACTACAAAGTCATTTTGGACATTGAACACAACACGATGAATAGGTTCAAATTCGAGTCCCTTGTCATATAGATTAATAGCTTCAACTAAGGCAAAGCGAGCCGGATGTGCTTCTCGTTCTTCAGGCGTCAAATCGCCTTTAATGCGGTCCCAGTGCGCTTTCGCGGTCGCTAAGGAGTGATTGCCGTCACCGACGACAAACATCAAACCATTTCCGTTTTCTTCTGTTAATTCTGTGAAAGCATCGATGACTCTCTGCGTATCTTTGACCTGATATCCGCGCAGATGACCGCCGTTCTGATTGAGGTCAAAATCATACATTAACGGCATTTCTGCACGTTTTTCGTATAACTTTTCGATAATTGACTTCTTGGGATCGTCAAATAAAAAGAGCGTATGAGTGAGTTCCACAGGAGCGTTTTCGCGTATCTTAAGGCGTGGCGGAATGCGCTCGACAATTGTCGCTTCTGTCGCTCGAATTAAGGCTTTTATGCCTTTTTGATAGGAGTATGCCTCAAGATCAACGGAAATAACAAGACCCAACCTTCTTTTTGTGTGAGGTGTTTCCCGTTCGACTAAAATGAAACAATCACCAACATCAGTAAGAACTTGTTCTTTAAGATAAGTTCTGATGCGATGATTAATTTCATTAATATACTCTTTTTCATTAACAACGGTTAAGTAAGCTTCCGGAAAAATCATGTGAAAAGTCGATGGCTTGTCACCAATTTTTGTTTTCAAATCATCCCAATACTCGCGTTGACTTGTAAATTGATCACAAGCGATAACCGCGAAGGAATTCATGTCAATTCCATCTTTGGGAAGTAAGATGCGAGGCGGGCGAATCGGATTAACAATTTTCATTATTAAATGACACCCTCTTGAAGCATTGCATCATAAACTTTAATGAATCCAGCAATATTGGCACCTAATGCCAAATTAGTCGGTTTTCCATATTTAGTTGCCGTTTCGTGGCACTTACGGAAAATTTCTTTCATTATTTGTTCAAGTTTTTGATCAACTTCTTGATATGTCCAGGAAAGGTGCATGGCGTTTTGGCTCATTTCTAAGCCGGAAACAGCAACACCGCCGGCGTTACTGGCTTTGCCAGGAGCAAACAAGATGTTGTTTTCATTGCAGTAGCGAATCGCTTCAACTGTCGTTGGCATATTTGCACCTTCGACAAGCATATAGCAACCGCCAGCTTTTAATTTCTTGGCATCTTCAATGTCAATTTCGTTTTGTGTCGCACATGGAAGAGCAATATCACAAGGCATACCCCACATTTCTTTTGGATTGTTGACAAATTTGGCATTTGGATAACGTTTGAGATATTCAAGAGAGTATTCTCCCTTTTCTTCCGAAAGACGGTCGACGAGAGGAATATCTAAACCTTTTGGATCATAAACAAAGCCATTGATGTCAGACATCGCCACTACTTTAGCGCCTAAGGCTGCTGCTTTGACGGCCGCGTGTTTTCCAACTTTTCCTGATCCGGAAATAATGACGCGCTTATCTTTTAAGGAGTCATTGCGGAATACTTTGAGCATTTCGGACACAAAGTATAAAAGACCATAACCAGTCGCTTCTTTACGACCGAGTGATCCGCCATAGGCGATGCCTTTACCAGTAAAGGTGCCGACAAAATCATTTGATAGTTTTTTATACATGCCATACATATAACCGATTTCACGAGCTCCAACTCCAAAATCACCTGCAGGGACGTCGGTATCTGGGCCGATATGACGGAATAATTCGGAAACATAGGCTTGGCAGAAACGCATAATCTCTTCATCGGATCGTCCGCGCGGACTGAAGTCAGCTCCACCTTTACCACCGCCCATGGGAAGGCCGGTTAAACTGTTTTTAAATGTTTGTTCAAAGGCTAAAAACTTTAAGATGGATAAATTAACTGAGGCATCAAAACGAATTCCGCCTTTATACGGACCAATCGCTGAGTTAAATTGAACGCGCCATCCTTTATTGACTTGGACTTTGCCCTTGTCGTCAACCCACGCGACACGGAAAGATATAACTCTTTCAGGAATAAGTATTCTTTCTAAGATAGCGTATTTTTCAATTTTAGGCTCTTGATCGACTAAATAGTCCATAGAATCAAAAAATTCCTCGACCGCTGAGATAAATTCCGGTTCGAAGGAATATTTTTTCTTCACATCTTCGAATAATTTGTTTAAATAACTGCTTTGGTACACTTTCGTTTTCCTCCTCACGCATGGTCGATGGGAGGACTTATCGCGCCTTCCAAGACGCATGAATAATCGTGTATGTCGTACTAGTAATTATAAATTACCTCATAATATATTATACTGAAAGCGCTTACTTTACAAGGTCTAAAAGGATGAAGCCCGATTCATTATAAAAGAATCGAACATCCTCACAATGATAAAAAGATGACCGCGAATAAAATGAATTGATGTTTAGACTTCTTCTCGTTTGTTTCCCATAAAGAAGACGGCAATCGTTCCTGGACCTGAATGGGAACCAATAACGGGACCAATATAGCTATACATCAAATCTTTGATTTTCATTTTCGCGCGAATTAGACCGCCAACTTCTTTGGCTTCGTCTAAACAATCGCCGTGAGCGATAAAAACAACTTGCTCTTCGGAATTAACGATTTGTTTTCCCATAATATCTATCATTTCCGTTAATGATTTTTTACGACCGACTACTTTATGAAGCACAGATAATTTACCATCGTATGTCACGTGCAAGATTGGCTTGACACCGAGAAGAGTTCCAAAAAAAGCTGCCGTGCCGCTTAAGCGTCCGCCTCTTTTTAAAGTCCCTAATTCTTCGACCGTAAAAAGATGGCGAAGATTATACTTATTTGCTTCGAGCCATGCGGTAACTTCATCAATCGATTTGCCTTCTTCTTTTAAAAGAGCTGCTCTCCAGACGAGATAACCTTCACCGAGTGAGGCGCTTAACGTATCGACGGCAATAATCTTACGATCCGGATAATCATCTTTTAACATATCAATGGCCATCATTGCCGATTGATATGTTCCGCTTAAAGCAGAAGAAAGGGCAACATAGAGGATATCTTGACCCTTTTCTAGTAGTCCGGTAAAAAATTGGACAAATTCACCCACATTCACTAATGATGTGCGGGAGACCTTTTTATCACGTAACTGATTGTAAAAATCATTTAGACTTAATTCTCTTTCATCAAGGTGATGAGTATATGTTTTACCTTCTATTTCAAGCACCATAGGAATAATGGCAATATCGTGCTTTTTAACGATTTCAGCTGTGAGGTCGGAACAAGCATCCGTCGCTAGTATAAACTGTTTCATTTTTTCTCCTTTGTAACCTTTGAGGTTTTGACTATCTTATTACATAGTAAAAATCTTGTCATCTCTTTTAATTAGAAATCGAAAGCAGACAAGATTAATGGCTAGGTCAATAAAATAAATTTTATTATCTATGAGTTCGCCTGAATCCACTTCAGAAAGGAATTGGCGAATTGGTTTAAAAACTTAAGGGTGTCGGTATTTGCAATTATTCCTTTGTCATTAAGTAGAGTGTGGACGCTTCCGATATAAGCTTCTGGTTGTTGCATCGTCGCGACATTAAGGAAGGTTAACACTTGACGTAGGTGATGATTCGCACCAAAACCACCGATGGCACCCGGAGATACACTGACGATTGCTCCTGGTTTACCATTCCAAACACTATAGCCGTATGGACGCGAACCGACATCGAGAGCGTTTTTTAAAACACCAGACATTGAGCGATTATACTCTGGGGTAACGAATAAAAAAGCATCATATTTCTTTAGTTCATCGCGAAAGGCAAGCCATGATTCCGGCTCTCTTTTTTCCGCTTCCAAATCCTGGTTATACATCTCGATTTGGCTAATATCAATCAACTCAAGATTTAAGTTTTTGGGACTAACATCTTTGATGGCTAAGGCTATTTTTTTCGAAAAGGATTCTTTTCTTAAACTGCCGACAATGACGGCAACATTAATATTGTTCATGATTATTTCCTCCTAAAATTAACTTCTATTATTAGTATAAACTAAGGAAGAGGTTATTGCATTCAAGGTGCTTTGAGGTTTTGGAGAAAAAATTGAACCGATACCAAAAATTATCACTCATAAAAAATGGTGTCAAGAATATAAAAACAACTCAAATCGCTTCGAGCTGTTTTATGGTAATAGCGAATTTGAATATCTAGAAATTATAGAATTGCGACCGTCCCGTCCTCTTTAACTTCGAGTATATCGCCAGTCTGAACTGTTTCTAAAAATTCTTTGCCAAGCATATCGATGGCGATTACATTGCTGTCTTCCCAAATGCGAGCAAGAACAATGCCGCTTGCCGCCAGACTGTCGATGTGTTCGCTAAAAAGGAAGCAGGCTGGGTTAATACCCATTGAACAGACAGTTTGAATAACTAGTCCTCCGGTCGTCGAGCCGATTGTTATTGGTAAGCAAAGAGCTTTACCCGTAATATTCTTCTCATAAATATCGGGATTATTCTGATCAGAGACGAGAACTTCTTCAGCATTTTTTAGAGCGCTTTTTTGAAAGGTTGCGAGGGTATTAACGCCTTGACGAGATACGACAGCTTCGCCCTTAAAATAACCAGGAGCGATTACTCTTCCTTTAAATTCTTTCATAACTAGTTAACCGCCTTTCCAACTAAATAATTTAGAATCTCCAAATCTTTGTAATAACGGGCAATTGAATATGTTCTTAGTTTATTTGAGCTCGTCATAATTCTTCTTACTTTAGTAAGAGGATTGTTGGTATACATCAAAGGACAAATAGAAGACACCTTAACGCCGGTGGAGAGAAGTTCTTCATACTTTGGTGTTTTTTTAAATTTCGTCAAAACATCAGGAGCGGTCGTCATAATCGTCCGTACTTTTACTTTCTTACGCCCCGTTTCTTTTAGCCCAGCGACGATTTTGTCGGTCCAGTCATTTATTTGTTTGAAGGTTAAGTGAGGGCAACCGATAAAAACAAGGTTCCCTTCTTTTTCTTTCTTCTTCCACATAATCGGATACGAATGGTAGACGCGCTCTAGTTCTTCATCATCAATAACGTATTCTTTCGCATCTTCCTTAATTAGACTGTGACCAAGTTTTTTAGCCTCAGGCGTTAAATTATCAATATGATAAAGACCAACTGCACCATTGGAGGCCGTCGCCGCTCCAAAATCTTTTAAGTATCCTCTTGTGTTTTCGTCGAGTTCAGTTCCAATAAATTTATCTAAACCGATAATATAAGGAACGTCTTCCATAACTTTCATGCCGATGGCGCTTCCAAGAATCTGCGCCTCAGGTGTTCTAGTTGTTTTGATGATAACTTTCCAAGAAGACTTTCTTCCTTCATCGGTAATAAATCCAAATTCCGGAACAAATCCAATAATGGAACCAAATAAATCAAGCATGCCGCTATTGCGATTGCATCTTGCACCTAAGACCGAGTTTGCATATACAACCGCACTACTTTCCGCCCAGGAAAGAACATCACCATATTGAGGAATGTTTCCCACTTCATCAAGATAGCAAGCACAAGTAAAAGCCTTTTCGTCTCTTAATCCTGCTTTTAATAGTTGTTCTTCATAGCGCTTTTGTTGGCTGTAAAGAATTTTGGAGAAGACTAGTCTTTCCAGAAGATTGACTTTAACGTTTTCAAAATCTAAAGGTCTGGGGTCAACGGTGAATTTACCAAGCGCTTTAATATCGGCTTCATTGAGGCGATCCATCGTTTTAAATAAAGGCTTCAGAAGTCCAATCCCAAACGATGTCACCAAGTGACCATCGTGATGGGTAACCGGCACGAGTCTTGGTGCTTCAAAGATATCGCCAAACATGACAATTGTCTCCATGATTTTGGCCTTTATCTCTCCTTGTTTGCCAGCTAAAATATCCCGCTGTTCAGCGGTCAATTTCATCTTAGGTTCATACATATAACTACCTCTCTTTACCTCTATATTGACACCCCAAGATATGAACTTCAAGGCGCTTTTGCTGAGTTTTCATTAATTATTATGTGAAATTTCGAAACAAAAAAGTTTACAATAGGAAATAAGAGGTACATATCTATGAAAGAAATCTACAAGCCTTTGTTTACGCCTTGGAAGATCGGTAATGTCGAGATTAAGAATCGAATTGTTATGACTTCGATGGGCGGAACATCTATTTTCGGTTGGATGGAACCACATCACTTCGATCAGGAAGCTGCAAAGTTCTTACTAGAAAGAGCCAAGAATAATGTCGGACTTATTTTGCCGGGCATCGCCCCACTTAAAAATCCGATGGGTGGACAATGGCTCTACAAGAGTAAGGGAGCCTTTAAAAAGTTAAAACCTTTTATGGAAGAATACCATAAGACGGGGGCAAAGCTATTTATTCAATTAACAGCCGGCTTTGGTCGTTCACTTGCCATCTCGCATGTTATGGAGATGTTAGGATCAAACAAAGTCTTAAAAGTTTTATCCAAACCTATTTTAGACATTGATTACATGACGGCTGCGCCAAGTCCAAATCCAAATCGCTGGTCAGATAAGGTACCATCACGGGCGCTTACCATTAAAGAAATTAATCATATTATCGAGGCATACGCCAAGACAGCAAAGCTATGTAAAGACGCTGGCGTTGATGGCGTTGAAGTTCACGCCGTCCACGAAGGCTATGTTCTCGATCAATTTACCTTAAAATACACCAATCAAAGAACTGATGAATATGGTGGTTCGTTTGAAAACCGTTATCGCTTCCCAGTTGAGGTTGTTAAGGCTATAAAAAGGGAATGTGGAGATGATTTCCCAGTTAGTCTACGCTACTCAGTTGTCTCTAAGACAAAAGGTTTCCGCTCTGGTGCTTTGCCTGGCGAAAAGTTTGTCGAAGTTGGCCGTGATATGGAAGAAAGCGAAAAGGCCGCTAAATACTTACAAGAGGCTGGTTACGATATGCTTAACTGCGATAACGGAACCTATGATGCTTGGTATTGGTCTCATCCCCCGGGATATATGCCTCATAACTGCAATCTAGAGGATGTTGAACACATTAAGAAATTCGTTTCGATTCCAGTTGTAGCCGCCGGTAGAATGGAACCCGATGATGCCGCTAAATCAATCAAAGAAGGTCGATTAGACGGCATGGGCGTCGCTCGCCAGTTCTTAGCGGATGCTGAATGGGTAACAAAGTTAATGGAAGGCAAGGAAGACAAGATTCGTCCTTGCATTACATGCCATAATGGTTGTTTTAATATGGCACATTATAAAGGTGTTGCTAATGATCAAGACTTGCATGACACGATTCATATGTCGCGCTGCGCGATTAACGCCGAGACAATGCAATCAAGCAAGTATCATATTAGCAAAGCTAAGAAGGCTAAGAAAATCGCTGTCATCGGTGGTGGAATCGGTGGTATGGAAGCCGCGCGTGTCGCACATTTAAGGGGTCACAAGGTCACCATTTATGAAAAGAGCGATGTCTTAGGTGGCGTTTTTGTCTATGCTTCTAACCCTTCGTTTAAGGATAAAGAAAAAGCTTTAGTCAACTGGTATCAAAAAGAGATTCAAGACTTAGGTATCGAAGTTAAATACAATACCGAGGTTAAAGACTTAAGCTCGATTCCTGCCGATGAATATATCATCGCGACGGGCTCAAAGCCGAAACGGATACCGGTCAAGGGTTTTGAAAAGACCAGTGAAGTCAAAGAATACCTCACGGGCGAGAAGAAAGTCGGCGAAACCGTCATCGTCATCGGCGGAGGCCTGACCGGCTGTGAAGTAGCTTATGACTTACATCTTAAAGGCAAGAAACCGATTATCGTCGAAATGAAAAACGACTTAATCGCCGTTAAGGGTGTTTGCTTAGCTAATAGTTCGTTCTTAAGAGAATATTTCGCTTTGCATAATATTCCGGTTTATCTCGAAACCAAACTGGCAGAAGTCAAAGACGACGGCATCGTGGCCATTGATAAAGACGGAAAGACCTTTGATATCAAAGCCGACAACGTCCTCGTGTCGATTGGCTATAACCCTGCTCCTTTAGTTGCTAAAGGCAAAAACATCCACCTTGTCGGTGACTGCGTGAGTGTCGGAAATCTCCGCACGGTCATTTGGAGAGCGTGGGATGTGGCGATGAAAATCTAATAAGGAATATTAATTTGAAAGTCAATCATTAGTGGTTGGCTTTTTTTCATATTTGTGAAGCAATTAGGTCTTTGGTTATCTTATTGGCCGTCGCGATCGTG
>Ga0265294_10004449_pt1 | contig 17534 bp, 17 predicted proteins | sample MunlanPumphouse3_FD_192504 | JGI IMG/M metagenome (GOLD analysis project Ga0265294, IMG submission 192504) | Groundwater microbial communities from a municipal landfill in Southern Ontario, Canada - Pumphouse #3 | ecosystem: Environmental > Aquatic > Deep subsurface > Groundwater | place...
CATGAAGCAGGAACAGAGGCACAGAGCCATCACAACGGATGCCGCTATGAATTTGCTGCGCTTGCTGTTTGACATGCTAAACCCCCCATCTTCCGACATATCCGGATCGAAAGAATAGGCGGAGAGTAATCATCAGTGGAGAATATTAGTGAGCGTAAATTGGAGATTTTAGATGTCTTGATTCATAACGTAGAGAAGTATGAATCTTAAACCTCCTCTGGATGATGCAAATAACAAGTTTCACTCAGAATGCTGATTTAGGATCTTGCATGTTTGACATCTAGCCTTTGAACAGTATTGATAAGTATCTTCTTGTTTGACGAAGAATCATCAAGAATGCATATTGATTATTATATTGCCAGTTCGATATGAGAATGCGGGAAGGCGTGTTTTAAGGTCCCTTGTCTTCAGAAGATCTACGCTATCCATATCCCGCTAGGGTGAGGAAAAGGCATGTCAAAGATGATTGACAACAAGGTACAAGGAAAAGTGTACGAGGAATTAAAAGAGCACATCCGCAACGGTTCCAAGTTGTCTGCAATTTCTGCCTACTTTACTATCTATGCCTATTCATCTCTCAAGAAAGAGCTGAACAAGATCGATGAAATGAAACTCTTGTTCACTGAACCCACATTCGTCGACGATCAGAAGAATGAGGTTCCGAAGGAATTCTGCATCGATCACCAGAAGAGGATCTCCGGCAATGCGTATGAGATAAAACTCCGCAACGAAATGAAACAAGCTGCCATTGCCAAAGAATGCGCAGAATGGGTAAGAAAGAAGGTCCAAGTAAGATCTTTGAAGAGAACGAATACTGCTCAGCCCAGGCTCATTTACGTTGAGAATGGGGGCGATGAACTGGCTATCAACGGGACAGTGGACTTCACCTCCGACGGATTGGGATTCACTCCATCCGATCGTCTCGATATGAACATGTGCACATACGGTGACGAAACGAAGATGTTCATCATGATGTTCGATCAGATGTGGAATGATTCGTCCTTAGTGGAAGATGTTAAAAAGGACATGCTGGAGAGTATGGAAACCCTCTACAAGGAGAACTCTCCCAAATTCATTTACTATGTTACACTGTTCAACGTTTTCAGCGCATATCTCGATGAACTCACCGAAGAGAATATCATCAAGACTGGCATCAATCTGAAAGAATCCGCGATTTGGAACAAACTTTACAGATTCCAGAAGGATGGTGCCATTGGCATCATCGATAAGATAGAGAAATACAACGGATGTATTCTCGCGGACAGTGTAGGATTGGGTAAAACTTTCACCGCACTGGCTGTGATGAAATACTATCAGTCGAGGAACGATCGCATATTGGTCCTGTGCCCGAAGAAACTACGTGACAACTGGACCATATACACGATGAATGACCGCAGAAACATCTTTGTCAATGACCGTTTCAACTACGATATTCTGAATCACACCGATTTGAACCGCGAGTCTGGACAATCGGGTGACATCAATCTTGCGACCGTTAACTGGGGCAACTATGATCTGGTCGTCATAGACGAAAGCCACAATTTCAGGAACAATCCGCCGTTCAAAGGTCATATCACTCGCTACCAGCGTCTGATGGAGGAGATAATCCGCAAAGGAGTGAAGACCCGTGTTCTGATGCTGTCCGCCACCCCGGTGAACAACAATATGAACGATATGAAGAATCAGATCTCATTTATAACCGAGGGCAATCCAGCAGCCCTCTCGGCCGTAGGGATACCGAATATCGATGCGACAATCTCCGGAGCACAAAGGACCTTCACAAGATGGAGCGAATTGCCAGACATGGGCCGCACAACCGAACGGTTCGTCGAAATGATGACCACAGACTACTTCAAGCTCCTAGATACGCTCACCATTGCAAGATCAAGGAAGCACATCGAGAAGTATTACGATCTGGATGAGATCGGCAAGTTCCCCGAAAGATTGGCTCCGATCAACAAATATTCAAAAATCGATCTTGTGGAAGAGTTCCCTACGATAAGCGAGGTCAACAGGCGTATCGGACGGCTCAATCTAGGTGTTTATTGCCCAATGGCCTACGTTCTTCCAAACAAGATCGCGTATTATGAAGAAAAGTATGATATTGTGCCGGAAGGCGGAAAGAATGTACTGAAACAGAAGGACCGTGAGAAAAATCTAGTGTCGCTGATGCGGGTGAATATCCTGAAACGTTTGGAAAGTTCGGTTCATTCGTTCGGTATGACCGTTGAAAAGATCCTTTTCAAGGTCAATAATGCTCTGAAGCACATCGATGCCGTAAGCAATGCATCGATCTCCGAAATGGACACGGACGATCTGGATTTCGATGACCCTGAGATGGACTCATTATCGTTCGGTAACAGGGTGCAGATCAATCTGAAGGACATGGACCTTATCAAATGGAAACAGGACCTGGAAGATGATCGGAGCAAACTTCAGGATCTGATGAATGAGGCCAAGAAGGTAACGCCTGACAGAGATGCAAAACTTCTCGATCTAAGAATCATGATGAGGGAGAAGATAGCACATCCGATCAATAGGGACAATAAGAAAGTAATCATCTTCACTGCATTCGCAGATACTGCATACTACCTCTACGAGAATATCTCCGGTGTATTGAAATCGATAGGCCTGGAATCTGCTATCGTTACTGGTACCGGGAATAACAAATGCACATTGGAAGTACCGCAGGGACTACGCAACAGGATCAAGTTCTCTGATCTGAATACAACACTTACGCTGTTTTCCCCTGGATCAAAGGAGAAATCGATCGTATTCCCGGATTACAACGGGGAGATCGATATCCTGTTCGGTACAGACTGCATATCGGAGGGACAGAACCTCCAGGACTGTGATTATCTCATCAATTACGATATTCACTGGAATCCTGTCAGGATCATCCAAAGGTTCGGAAGGATTGACCGTATCGGATCCAAGAACGACAGAATCCAGTTGGTCAATTTCTGGCCGATGCAGGATCTGGACGAGTATATCAACCTCCAACAGCGCGTACGTGGCAGGATGGTCATATTAGATGTGTCGGCAACAGGTGAAGAGAATATAATCGAACAGAACAGCGAGATGAGAGATCTCGAATACCGCAAGAAGCAGCTTGAGAGATTGAAGGAAGAAGTGGTCGATCTTGAGGATATCAAAGGTGGCGTATCGATAACCGACATGACATTCAACGATTTCAAGACAGATCTGATGTACTACATGAAGGAGAACCGTGCGCAGCTGGACAAGACCCCTATGGGCCTGTATGCTGTGACCGATTGCAATTCCGATGTGGACATCGGACCCGGAGTGATATTTGTCCTGAAACAGATCGAGGGGAAGACACAGACCAAAGAACAGAATCCGATGTTCCCATACTATATTGCATACATCTCAGAAAACGGAGATGTACAGGTGTCGTATGTGCACACTAAGAAACTCCTGGATACATTCAAGAAACTCTGCTCCGGAAAGAACGAGGTCTTAAAGGATCTTACATCGGAATTCAACAAAGAAACGGATGACGGCAAGAACATGAGGAAATACTCAGACTTGTTGGAAAAGACGATCCAGGACCTCATAGGAAAGAAGAATGAAGCCGGTGTGGCCAGTCTATTCACTCGCGGAGGCACCACTATGGATAAGAGCCACTTCGACGGGATCGAGGATTTTGAGATCGTCACATTCCTGATAATCAGAGGAGATCACAATGCTTGAGTTCCTCGGACTTCCGAAATCCACTGTCATCGATACGAAGATCGATAAGAAGCAATTTTACGACCAGGGCAATCTGAATGTGACAGAACGCAAAACGTTCGTCAGTGATATCGAGAAGATCACCTGGGCGTACAGGATAACGTACGACACATCCAATATCAGACCGTTCACGGACGAAACGAGAGACTACAGTGAGATCCAAGTGATCGATGTGCAGTTGCGCAGTACAGGGCGTATTACTCGCATCTGCGATGTTATCATGTCGTCATTCCAGTACATGGTGATTCTTGTCTTAAGGCACGATGACCGGCTGAAGATCGTCATGGCTCACAAAAGGATCAACCAGAACGACAAGAGCAGATTGGTCATAGATGAAATGATGTCATCAGAGTGGTTGTCTGAAGAAGATCCCATTCTGAGATCGTTCGATGTCAAAGATATGCGTACGACGAATATTTTCGATCTGTATTCGGATGAGTATGCGGCGCTGACGAAAGTCAATCTCGTTATGAAGGGATTCTCCGGTGATGTCAGCAGCCCTGAAAGAAGCAAAGTAATCCTCAAAGAGATCCAAAAAATCGATGAAGAAATAGAATCCTTGAAATCACAGATCAAGAAAGAAGATCATTTCAGCAGGCAGATCGAACTCAATGATAAGATCAATCTTCTTCGTAGAAGAAAGAACGGACTGCTCGATGCACCCGATATAACATCGAACGGTTTATCAGAATAAAACAAGATTCGGCACGTAAATTGGGGAGTAAAGATGAACGAGACCAAAATGGACGGAAAAAGCATGGATTTAACGAAAGAAAATATCGAGAGGATGAAAGAGCTTTTTCCAGAAATTGTTACCGAAGGTAAAGTGGATTTTGAAAAGTTAAAAATCGTTCTAGGTACTGAAATAGATTCAAACAACGAACGGTACAATTTAACATGGAATGGAAAAGCGCGTGCAATTATATCATCGCAAACATCATCACTCGGCACCCTTCGTCCTTGCAAAGAAAAAAGCATAAATTGGGATGAAACAAAAAATATCTATATTGAGGGCGATAACCTCGAAGTATTAAAACTACTTCAAAAAAGCTACCACGGCAAGGTAAATGTGATCTATATCGACCCCCCATACAATACTGGTGAAGATTTCATTTATCCAGATAATTATGCAGACAGTATACGGAACTATAAGTTAGCGACTGGACAAATGTCATCAGATAAAAAAATGATGGGTACAAATAATGAAACTAATGGTCGTTTCCATACTAACTGGCTCAATATGATGTACCCCCGTTTAAAACTTGCAAGAAATTTACTTGCAGACGATGGTGTTATCTTCATATCGATTGGTGATGAAGAAGTAAACAATTTAAAATTCATATGCAATGAAATATTTGGTGAAAACAATTTTAGAAATCAAATTGCAATTCGCAGAGGTGCTAAATCAGTACAGGCGCAATTTGATACTTGGGATAAATTGGGGCAAGGTTTAGAATACATTCTTTTTTACACTAAAAATGCCGATTATCGTTTCCCTCGTCAAATGAAAGAGTTATCTGAATCGCGCAATGGTACTTGGAACAACCATTGGAGGGGAACAGATAGGCCAACGATGAGATATGAATTGTTTGGATCGGTGCCCGAGACTGGTCAGTGGAGGTGGGGCAAGGACAGAAGTTTGAGTGCCATCTCAAATTACAATAGGATGCTTGAGGAAACAGGATGTACTGAAAACACAGTTACTCAAGACGTCATAGATAGGTGGTATGAGAGTCAGGGTGATGAAATTGATTTACTAAGAATTTCGTCCAATGGAAAACCTGAACATTACATTCCATCAACGAATGAAACATTGTTAAACAGTTCTTGGATGGATTTGCTTGTTGGAAGTTCATCGGAAATAATGCAATTGTTCCATACAAAAGTATTCGACACTGCCAAATCCTCTGATGTGATTTCACGCATGCTTAATTTTAGTAAAAATGATGCTTTAGTTCTTGATTTCTTTAGTGGTTCTGGAACTACGGCTCAAGCTACGATACAATCAAATAGTGAAAATGGTGGAAGCAGGCATTTCATACTCGTTCAATTACCTGAACCTACATATGAATTGGATGAGTTTGGGAAGAAAATTCCTAAAAAGAAATCTAAAGAAGCATTCACTGCTGGATATGACAACATTTGTGAAATCGGTGAGGAAAGAATCCGGCGTGTTGGTAATGCTATAGTTGCTAACCGTAAACAAAAAACGCTATTTGGTGATGAGGAAAAAATCGATTATGGGTTTAAGGTGTTTAAATTAGACTCATCCAATATTAAAGCGTGGAATCCTGACGCCGACAATCTCAAAAAGTCACTTTCCGACTTTGAAGATAATCTTAAATCTGATGATAAAAGGGAAGAATTGGATATAGTATATGAAATACTGCTCAAGATGGGATTGAAATTAACTTCTGATATTGAAACAATAAAAGTTGGTGATAGCAACCTCTATTCAGTAAGTTCAGGAGCTTTGATAGTATATCTCGGTGAAGTAAAATCGATGGATATCGCACAAATTATAATCAAAGTATACAAAGAAAATGAACCGTCTTTGTGGAAGGTAGCATTCAGAGATAACGGATTTGCTAACGATGATATCAAGGCCAATACTCGTGAGACATTAAGAGCAGCCGGACTTCAGGATGGATCATTTGTAACATTGTGATTGAATGCAAAGAGGGGTCATCATGAAACTAAAATTTGATTCAAATCTCGACTTCCAAGATCAAGCAATACAATCTGTAGTGGATTTATTCAAAGGCCAGGAAGTTGCAAAATCAGTGTTTACAGTCTCAGCAGGAGCATATCTTCAAAAAATCGACAGATTATCAAAATCTGGTATGGGCTTCGGTAACAAACTCGATATCTCTGAAGATGAGATTTTATACAATCTTAATCAAGTTCAATTGAGAAATGGACTCCTTCAAACAAAAACCCTTGCCAGCAACGATTTTGATGTAGAGATGGAGACCGGTACGGGAAAGACATATGTCTACACCAAATCTATGCTCAGACTCAATCAAGAATACGGATTCACTAAATTCATCATCGTGGTACCGAGCATTGCCATCAAAGAAGGAGTCTACAAATCTTTCAAAATAACAGAGGAACACTTCAAGGAAATTTTTAACAACGTCCCTTATGACTACTTCGTTTACAACAGCGATAAGTTGGAGCAGGTACGTAATTTTGCGGTCAATGACTGCATATCGATAATGATCATAAATATCGACGCCTTCAGAAGAAGTTTTGACGACCCTAATGATGATTCGAAGAAGGCTAATATCATCCACCGCCCTAATGATAAACTGAACGGGATGAAACCGATCGATCTCATTCAGGAGACCAATCCGATTGTGATCATAGATGAACCCCAATCGGTAGATACCACTGCCAAAGCTGCAGACGCCATCGGTTCATTGAATCCATTGTGTATATTCAGATATTCAGCAACGCATGTGAAGAAACATAACATGATCTACCGTCTTGATGCAGTAGACAGTTATGAAAAGAAACTAGTGAAAGGGATTGACGTGGCTGGATTTTCCTCCGAAAATCAGCACAATGACGCTTACATCAAATTGGTTTCCGTAGATAACTCCAAATCCCCAATTACTGCGAAGATTGAGGTCGATGCGATGAACAAGAATCGTACGGCCATCGAACGCAAAACAATCACTGTGAAGAAGAATGATGATCTGTCTGAAAAGACCAAGCGTAACGTGTATGAGGGATACATCGTGGACGAGATCTATTGCGGCAAGGGCGACGAATACATTCAATTCTCTCCGATTGATAAAATAGTCGAACTCAACAACTGCATCGGCGATATTGACGATCGCATAATCAAAGAGAAGATGATTTCCAAGACCATCGAAGAACATCTCGAAAAGGAACTGAGGTACAACCCACAGGGGATCAAGGTCCTCAGCCTATTCTTTATCGATCGTGTTGCAAATTACCGCGATAATGAAAAGAAAGGCCCATACGCGAAGATGTTCGAGAGATGCTATGTCAGACTTATCACTAAACCGAAGTACAAGAGTATTCTGAACGGCCAGGACCCGTTAATGCAGGCACAGGGCGCCCATGATGGTTATTTCTCCGGAGATAAAAATGGATGGAAAGACAGTAATGGTAAGACGAAGAAAGACAACGATACATATAATCTCATCATGAAAGATAAAGAACGTCTTCTTTCATTCAATGAACCGTTGAGATTCATATTCTCACATTCCGCACTCAGGGAAGGGTGGGATAATCCCAATGTCTTCCAAATCTGTACTTTAAATGAGACTAAGAGCGAGGTCAAGAAACGCCAGGAGATAGGTCGTGGATTGCGTCTTTGTGTCAATCAGAACGGTGAACGTGTCCATGACCCATATGTCAACCAACTCACAGTAATGGCCAATGAAAGTTATGAGGAATTCGCAGCCAAACTTCAGAACGAATATGAAGAAGATGGCGGGATAAGATTCGGAATACTCGAAACCCACACCTTTGCAAATATCCCTGTAATTGCACCCGATAAGACTGTAACAAACTTGGGGCAGGATAAATCTGCAGCAATCTATGAATCATTCACAGAATTGGGATATTTAGACAAAAAAGGAAAGGTCCAGGATAAACTCAAAAAAGATCTTAAAAATGGGGCCCTCATCATTCCAGAAGAAGTGGAATCGTCAAGATCAGATATCGAATCCATATGCAGGAAAGTGGCGGGGAGTCTCAACATCAAGAACAATGATGACAAGAGAGTTATCTTATACCGGAAAGGTACACAGTTGGATGCAGATTTTAAAGAACTTTGGGATCGCATCAAATACAAAACAAAATACAACATCCATTTTGATAGTGAAGTGCTAATTGAAAACTGCGACAGAGATCTGGATCGGAAGTTGGATGTAAAGACCCCGAGTCTTGTCTATAGAAAAGCCGAGGTCGATGTGACTGCAGGCGGCGTAATCACCAAAGAAAAGGACTCCATTCCTGCTGAACTGATAAAATATGAAGGCGAACTTCCGGACATAATAACATATCTCCAAAATAGGACAGATCTCACCAGGAAAACCATTGTTGCAATTTTGATCGGATGTGACAAGCTAGAAGACTTCAAGAAGAATCCCCAGATGTTCATGGAGCAGTCGGCAAAGATCATCTCCGATAACGTCAGAAGGATGGCCATTGACGGTATCAGATATGAGAGACTTGGCAACGGCGAGGCATATTCTCAAGAGCTCTTCGAAAATGAAGAATTGTTCGGTTATCTGAACAAGAATATGATGGAATGTAACAAATCTGTTTATGATCACGTCGTTTACGATTCGGATGTTGAACGCAGTTTTGCTGAAGAACTGGAAAACAACGAACGTGTCAAGGTATATACAAAACTTCCAAGTTGGTTCGTTGTGCCAACGCCGATCGGAGACTACAATCCTGATTGGGCGGTTCTTATGGACATAGATGGAACGCAGAAGCTATACTTTGTTATCGAGACCAAAGGAAACATCGGCAACAACAGAAAAAGCGAAGAAGATAAGATGAAGTGTGGAGAAAAGCACTTTGAATCTTTGAAAACTGGCGTACAATATAAAAGACGTACATCATTCAGCGGGATTCTGTCTGGTGAAACGATTATTGATTGATGTTATGGTGAATTTCATGACTGCAGAAAAAGAAAAACCCAATGAGAATAAAACACCCTCTCTGATTTTGCCCTATTATATCAACCAAGGCAGATTACTGGACACATATGCTATGCTAAATGATGGTTTTTCCGAATATGAAATACGTACATTAGGCGCCGAATCCGGGGGACAAACTACAAAAACTGGTAACATAGGATTTAAAGCTGTAGTGTTAGGTGCGGGTTTTCAAAAGGACGTACAATCATCTATTATCTCTGAAATAAGCATGAAATAAAGAAGGTCCAAACAATATCTTCGATTCTGAAATATGTACTCGATACACTAGAATCTAAATATATGATATCAAAAAAAGACATAAAGGATACAAAAGAAGGCGATTTTGTCGTCATTCCCGTAGTTTTTAAAATGAATTCTTTCGAACTTGCCATACAAAAATATGATTCTATTCTCGAAGTAGGAAAACAGTTTCCAGGGGAAGGTGTAAATAAAAATGAAATTACTAGGACAATTAAAATGTGGGATGAATCAAAAAAGGCTTTACGTAATTTGATTCCCGGTAATGAAGTTGTTTGTGAAAAGGATGATTATGTCTTATCATCTTCACTCGATGAATCGAATTTGTATCAATCCACATTATCTGAATTGATTGATCTGAATCTTATGTGTTTATGTCAAATTAGGGAAATAGAGAATAACGCACCTGGTGTAAGAAATAAATTATTGAGAGACTCGCCGCTTTCAATTTTGAATAATTCAGAACAATTTCTTGAATCACTCGAACCTTTCAAAAACAATGGGTCTTTTTCTGTAGATTTAGAAATAATGCCAAGCACAAATAAACCCGTATACGGGCTAGAAATAATAGCCCTCTATTTGTGCTCGCCTCAACCAATCATTGGAACATAAACAGTTGTATTTTTGCATTACAACAATCACTTATACAGGTGTGAATGGAATATTCTAAGAAATCAAGGACATTGGCCGTAGAAACAGTTCCCCAAAATATAGATAAAGGCGCGCCCTCACCTGGGGGCGCAAAGAATAGGTACAACAGTAATTATTTAATGATCTTCTCCGCACACTGTAGCGTAGCTATCGTATCTTCCAAGGAATCATGTGGTCTGAATTTCACCCCCAAGTACGAAGCGCACTTCACCAGCGAGATCCACTTGTATTTCTGATGATCCTCATCCCACTCGCCGTGCTTCTCGGTGTATTCGAGCATCACGTCGCACGCCGGCCTCGGCGGAACGGCGATCCCCTTCTCTTCTAGAAAGAGAAGGTCGAAGGAAATGAGATTGTATCCCAAGCACCTCTGAGCTTCACAGGATCTCGGAGATCTGTTCGATTTCGTCGCAGATCTGCGATGAGTCCTTCACTTCCCCGGGATCGATGCCGTTGACCGCCTGGGCTTCCGGCCATTCCGATTTCAGCTGCGGACGGAAGTATCCGTGATACCTCACGCCTCCAGTGCCGTCGACTATGGCCAATGACAGAATGTCGTCGGAACGGCGGTCCAGGCCGGTGGTCTCGATATCGAGGCACAGGATCCGCTCCGGATCATGCCTGAAGGCATCGCTGCACGAGATCCTTGCATGCTTCATTCCTCCGGCTGAGGTCATAGTTCATCCTCCTTGGACATCGATACGGGTGCATCGTTCATGTTCACGGTCTTCAGTTCCTTCTCTGCCGTTTCCGCATCGTCGATGATCTCCTTAAGAAGTTCCTGGATCCGACGGGCGGTCGACAACGGGATCTTCCCGGTGAAACGCATTCCGCCCGGGGGACCTAGAATGAACACCAGGTTCCCGTAGTCGTACCGGACCGATAGCGTCCCTTCGACCGTCAGGATCTTCCTAAGAAGAACGGCCACGCCTCCGAGATCGCGTTCCATCTCGATCATTCGGACCCCTCCCTCTGGATGCAGGCCCAGCCGGCACACGGTCTTCCGAAACTGTCGGAGCGGCCGCATACCCATGATTGAACGCCGTTCTTCTTTATGACCCTCAGATCGGCGCAGCTGAACCTCATTCCGCTCCCCTCGCTTTCATTATCCCAGAAATCGAAGTCAGGGCTCATCAGATCCCTCCTTCGGTCACGAGAAGATCGTAGACCTTCTGCTTCACGGTCTCGCCGTCCATCCAGAAGGCGCAGCATCCCGAGACCTCTATCCCTCCCTCGGTCTTCCGGATGAAATCCACGTCCTCCCAGACAAGGCTGTGTTCCGTTCCCGTCTCCGGATCGCGGACCATCAGCCTCAGCGGATCGCAGTAGTCGCATCCCTCCGTTGCCACCAACACGGCGCTGACCATGTGCGTCTCGTAAATGCGGATCGAGAACGCATCCTCGAAGTCCGATGTCCACACCAGTGCCGTGACCCTCTCCATCAGCTCCGAGTACGTTTCCTTCGGCGGCTGCGGGTGGATCAGCGCACCGAGGAACTCCATGTCCTCGTGCGGGATCTCCACCCTCAGCTTCTCCCTCGCTTCGTTCTCGGTTCCGTTCTCTTTGCAGTCTATAGCTTTCGCTGTCATTGTGATTCCTCCTTGTGAGTCTCTGAAGAAATTTCTGAAACGGTTTGTCCCTTGCCGGGCGAGATCGTGATGCTGATCGTCAGGTCCTTCTCGCCGATGTTCTCGAAGAGCATCCGGACCGCCTTGCCGACGCTCACACCCTCCTCGTCGCTGATCTTCTGAATCTCGTTGAAGAGCAACGAAGTAGAGAGCGCGATGATCTCGGAGTACCGCGTCCCCTTCGGAACGCACAGACGGGCGAACCGGAGAGCGTCCGCGGTATCGGGGTTGAGGTACCAGCTGCGCTCGGTCTTTCCCGGAGCGCTCATCTCCTCTTCCCCCCGGTTTTGTGTCCGCGTTCCTCGGAAACCTGTACGCTTCCGACGCAAAGGAATCCCTTACCGTCATGGTCGGACACCCCCGTCGCCCTCCTCTTCGGTATATAAGCTAGGGGAGGTTTCCGTTGGCATCCGTTTCCGTAGACGGCGGACAGCCCTCACGGTCTTCCGGAACTGCGGAAGGCGATCTGCTGCGATGAGCTTCTCGCGGATCGTCGAGACGGAGCACTGCAGCATCGCGGAGATCTCCATCATGTTCATGCCGCGGTCGGCGAGCTCCATGATACGTTCGACGGTGACGGGGCATTCGGATCTGCGGCGTTCGTATTCCTCGCGGAGTCCCATCCTCGAAAGGATCTCGATGAGCGTAGACGGCGGAACGTCTATCGCATTCGCAGCAGCGGAGAGGGAGTTGCCTTTGTCGGCGAGCTCCATCACGCGGTCGATGTCCACGATCGGCTTCGGCTTCTCATCGGAGAACGCTTCTCTCGATCTGACGCCGTTCGTGACCACGATCGTCGGTGGCCTTCCGATCGGCATGCCGGAGGCAGTGCCGAACACCTTGGCCTTGTCCATTCCCGCTTTGACGGCGTTCCGGTGCTTCACCAGATGCTCTTCGGCCTGCCATGCCTCCACGCCGTTGATCAGACGTCCCGCTCCCGTCTCCGGGGCCACGTCGCTGGTCACATAGCGGATGACGGTGTTGTACGAACCCGCGGTCTTCCGGATCTTGTCCACGTCGCTGGCGTTCCTGCCTATCCTGGACACATCGAAGGCGAGCAGGATGTTCACTCCGCCTCTGGCGATGCGGCCGATGACACGGTCCATCTCCGGGCGCTCCATGTTCTTGCCGCTCTTCTCCTCGCGGTATATCCCCAGGATCTGAACGTCGTTGGTCTCGCACCACTCCTTCATCTTCAGGACCTGGACCTCGGGGTCCTGTCCCTTGTCATCGGTGGACACGCGGGCATAGAGCACCGCGGTCATTCCTGCGTAAGGCGACGTCATCAGCGAGGCCTCCTGAGAACGATGGCACGCCTATCTCCATCCAGGAAAACCTCCGACTCGGGATTCTCCTTCATGAGACGCTCCACTTCGGACATCATCTCCGATGCTGTTACCTTGGAGAGGTCCAGGTCCACCATCTCTTCGATGTACGGCCTGGCCATCATTCATCCCTCCCGGGATCGTCCAGGAACCGTTTGGCATAGGCCATGCCCTCTATCGCGGATACCATGACACGAATGCACGAAGCACGCATCCTGGCCACGATAAGCTCGGGACCCTCGTACTCCCTGCCGCCCTTCGCTATGCGCTGAAGGCGCTTCGAGTCGTCCACGAAGTTCATCTGAGCGTTCATCATCGAAAAGCTGGACGTCCTCGTTCCGCGGTATGCGATATTGTTCTCCGGGATCTCGACGTCCAGCTTTGTCAGGAAGAAAAGCAGATCATCGAGGTCGAAGGTCTTGACCTCGTCCGGAAGGCCCTCGGCCATCATGCGCCTGCATTCGTCGATGTCCATCAGGCAGGTCATCCGTACATCCCTCCCGATTTGAATTCGGCAGAAGGAACGTAGGTGCTCTCCTTCGGAGCGTCGGATGCTTCGTTCATCTGCACCTGCGCCATCAGGGACTTGACGGACATGTTCTGGATCCGCACGACCTGCCCCACGATCCCGAGGGATTCATTGAGGGTCCGCTTGATCTCGGTGATCTGCCCGCATATCGCCTGCTGCTCTTTCTTCAGAGCTTCGACCTCTGCCGAGGTCTTCGGCAGGCCCATGACGGCAGCTACATACTGCTCGGATCCGAATTCCACCTCCATGGGACCGGGGCTGGAATCTATCCATGCGCCCGTCTCCCCCGAGACACCGAACTTCTCCCCGCCGCAGCAGTCAATGATCTTGTCGAATAACGGACCGACGCCGGCGAAATGCAGACGGTCCTTCGTGAACTCGTTCAGCATCACGTAATTCCCGGTGCCGTCCTTCTCGAATCTCCATTCGGCATGTTTCTCCAGCCAGGCGAGCATGGGGAAGCATGCGGCGAGGAACTTGCGTTTCACGATCTCCACGTCGAGGACGTCGTAGCGTCCGACCAGGAGGCCTTCCTCGATGCTGATATAGAAGAAGCATGAGGTCTTCCCTCTCTGGTAGCGGAGCTGATACTTCATCGTGGCCCCTTCCTTGGCCATGACGAAGCTCCCGTACCAATTCTCGGATCCGCGGATGTTCTTTGCTTTGCCGTTCTTCCCGAAGATGGTCTGCGGCGGGAATCCCTCTTTGAACTTCGCCTCTTCAATGAGACCTTCCTTCTCCACCCGGAACTTGCACCATGCTCCGGGGATGTGCACCCGGAACGTGATCGGCGGAGCGACCTTCTGCTCAGAGCCTGTAACGGCCCCCTCGTTGAGGGTGTTCGATGCTTCTGCGGCCATCTCTGCGAGGATCCTGCCGTTGATCTGCGATTCGAGGATCGCGTATCTCCTTCCCCTGCCGTAGAGGATGTTCAGGCGGCCGTTGGTGAGCTTCGTGATGAAGTCCGACGACAACAGTCTGGCCACATGAGAAGATACAGTCGATTTCGAGAGCTTCGAGATGCTGCAGACCTCGCTTTGGGTCCTGGGCTTCTCCTCCCGATCTAGACCGAGCAGCAGCACTGCGATGCGGATGCGTTCGGGGGTCACATCACCTTCAGAAACCAGGCACATGCCCCCTTACAGTTCGGGTCGGTTCGGTCGTGGGGCGAACAGTGCCGATAGGGCCGTTCGACGGGGACGTCGGGAAGACGCGAGGTTTTTCTTTATAGGGATGTGTGCGCGAGGATCCGAACCGTCCGCAACGGCCCCGGTTCGACGAACAGGGGGCCGTAGCAGAATGACGGTGCCGGAGACGGGCGGCAATCGTTGCCGTTGCCATCCTCACGCCTCGAAATACCTGATGACCTTGTACACATCTACTATCTTTCTGTTGCCGACGGTCCTTGAAGGGATATCGCCTTCATCGACGGCACGTCTGACGGAATATTCGGTGATGGTCGAATCCGGATCGTGCTCGCGGATGTACCGTACCGCTCCCTTGATCGTTCTGAACAGGGGCTGCAGGTATGCGTGTTCTTCGTCCGGTATCCTGTCGCTTAGGTTTGGTGTTACTACAGTAACTTTCTTTATGTCTTTCATGCTATCTCTTCTGCGAAAGTATTCGCAGACGAGTTATCGGCATATGTGAGAAAAGGGTGGGATTCGGTTCGGTATGCTGGATGCGGTGTAAGAAAAAGTAGTATTAATTGTTAGACCAAATAACGGCATATCAGCGACAAGAACCGAATGATTATTCGGTGATTCATCTTAAATAGTAGTGTAACGTATAGTATCTTCATGAAACAGTACGAATTGAAACATCTAGTAACAACATTTACTGAGCGTTTCAATCATCTCTATAATGAGAGGATCAATACACGCGACGCTGACGGCAAGAAATATACACTCTACAGGATCGCCGGCGAGATCGGCATCTCAGATACGACCATGAGGAAATACCTCGAAGGCGTGGGATACCCGAGTTTTGAGAACATCCTCGCGATCATGGAGTATTTCGAAGTGAGCTTCGAATGGCTCATCGGCAGAGAGGAATACCAATCGCCGGAAGTGAGCGACGGCGTGGAGAAGTACGGCATGACCGAGAAGGCCGTCACGAATCTTGTTAAGGCACGCAACGGCGAGACGGTCACCAGCATGGGCGATTATTCCATCGAGACATTCAATCCAATCGTGTCCGGCAATCTTGACGGCAAAGCGACGTACCTAGTTGACAACCCGGTGAAACAGGACCCGGTCAGGATGACCGAGTCCGTCGAGAAGTACGACGAAACGCTGGTGACTCAGGAGCTCAAGACACTGAACATGATGATCGAGGATTGGACGATCATCAGGGACGTCAACGCATACCTGCACTCGACCCCCCAGGAATTCGCGAAACTGGCGAAATTCAACTACTTCGAACTGGACGCGTTCCAGCTCAACCTCGTGAACAGGGAACTGTCACGCAAGAAGGACGAGATCTTCGTCAGGGAAATGGCCAACCGCCCGGATGCTTACAAGATACGCTACGGAGCGGACGGCAACCAGAGGATCATGACCGGGGACAAGTGGTGATATCATGGCCAGAAAGACAAAGGCACCGGAAGGACCGTACGATCCGCACATGGAGAATGTGATCATGAAGATCCTCGCCGACGGAACGGTCGTGTACCGTCTAAGAAGGAAAGACGTCGACGGAAAGGAGCATTCCAAGGTCCTGCATCCGAAACCGGAAATGACGAACGACGAGATACTCCAGTGGTTACTGGCCGAACGCAAGAAGTTCTACGACTCGGTCTCCATGTCGCATGGGGATCTCGGACCCAAGACCACACTGAACGACTACTTCGACACCATGTTCGTCAGGAAGAAGAGGATGCAGGTCCGCGAGAAGACCGTGTTCGACTACATAGCCATTTACGGAAGGCATGTACGCGACGATATCGGCAGAAGACAGATAGGATCCATCACGAAGCTGGACCTTATGGAGTTCTACAAACGCCTCTCCGACAAGGGCCTCGGGGACTCCACCATCCAATCGATCCACAGGATCGTCAGAGGCGTATTCTCATCTGCTCTGGACGACGAGATCATCGGAAAGAACGTGGCCGTAGGAAGGGGTATCGCCCCGAGGATGAAGGTCCCCGACGGGAAGGCCATGAGCGAGGACGATGTGCTCCGTTTCCAGGAATGCCTTCAGATGGAAACTCCTTTCTGGAGAACGCTTTACAGCCTCATGCTCCATACCGGGTGCAGAAGATCGGAGATCGCCGCACTCAGATGGGAGAACGTCGATCTGGTCGAGGGGACCATATACATCAGGCATAGCCTGGTGTATACGCCGAAACTGGGCGTCATACTCGACGATACGAAATCGGAGATGTCCAACCGCTCCATACCGCTGATGCACGACGACAGGATGGCCCTCTACGAAATGTACGAACACTGCAACCGCGGATTCGTTTTCACCTTCAGCGAAGATCCGGAGAAGCCCATGTTCCCGGATACGATATCGCGCCATCTGTCCGAGCTGTGCAAGAAGTACAGCATCGCCCACATCACGCCGCACATGATCAGAAGGACGTTGCCGACGATCCTGATCACCAAGTACAACGTGGATCCGAAGACACTGCAGTCAATCCTCGGTCACTCGAATATCTCGACAACTTTGGGATACTACACCATGGTGGACGACAAGCAGA
>Ga0265294_10004450_pt1 | contig 17532 bp, 13 predicted proteins | sample MunlanPumphouse3_FD_192504 | JGI IMG/M metagenome (GOLD analysis project Ga0265294, IMG submission 192504) | Groundwater microbial communities from a municipal landfill in Southern Ontario, Canada - Pumphouse #3 | ecosystem: Environmental > Aquatic > Deep subsurface > Groundwater | place...
GTAGCAGGAGCAACTCCTACAGAAAGAAATTCTATATCTCAAGATAATGGCTTTAATAATCTTTCAGGAATCAAAATTGTAAGTAGTTTAATTTCCATAAAGAGAGATAAGCAGTTAAAAGTTAAATTTAATTTACAGAAAATAGTTAACTCTATAGAACTCAAAATATTTGACATTAGAGGAAAAGAACTAAATTCTATAGAAATTGGTTTAGCTAATCAATATAGTGGTGAATGTAGCTGGGATGGTTGTGTCCGAGACAAGTATTTGGCAAGTGGTTTATACCCTACAATCATCAAATTAAAAGCAGAAAATGGGCGAATATTAGAAGAAAAAAAAATAATTATCACAATAAATCGATAAAATATTTGACAAGCTGGGGAGATGATTTTATTTGACACTAGATGGGAGTCGAAAGATATATGATAATGAAAAATAAAATAGTGGTGTTCTTAATATTTAGTGTTTATAGATATATATATATAATGATAAAATAGCATTTACTTATAAAGGTAGATGCTATTTTTTTTTGTCAAATATGGGGTATAAAATGGATGTTACAGAATTGATTAAACAAAGTCTAAGGGAAGATATTGGTAGTGGAGATATCACTACTGATTCTTTAGAGTTGGTAAAAACTATTACTCAAGCAACAATTATAGCTAAAGAAGAGGGTGTAATTGCTGGTCTTAATGTTTTCTACGAAGTTTTCAAACAGGTAGATTCAGATATCAAAATTACTTTTTACAAAAGAGATGGCGATAAAGTAATTAATAAAGAACCAATCGCAAAGCTTGAAGGTAATCCTGTTTCTTTGTTAAAGGGTGAGAGGGTCGCACTTAATTTTATTCAGAGAATGAGTGGAATAGCTACTCAAACATCAAGAATGGTAGAACAATTAGCAGGAACAGATGCAAAACTTTTGGATACTAGGAAAACTACTCCAATGCTTCGTCAGTTAGAGAAGTATGCTGTAAAGGTTGGAGGAGGCTTTAATCATCGCTTCGGATTATATGATATGATTATGTTAAAAGAGAATCATATTAGGGCTGCAGGGTCTATTACTAAGGCTGTTCAAATGGTTAACAAGAATAACTGCACTTATAAAGTAGAAGTTGAAGTAACAAATCTTGAAGAACTTAGAGAAGCAGTTGAAGCAAAAGTTGATAGAGTAATGTTAGATAATATGAGCATAGAGGCAATGAAGCAAGCAGTTGAACTCTATAAAGGTAAAGTTGAATTGGAAGCTTCAGGGAATGTAAGATTAGAAACAATTAGAGAAATTGCTAACACAGGAGTTGATTTTATATCAAGTGGAGCAATGACACATTCGTATAAATCGTTAGATATTAGTTTATTATTCAGGGAGAAGAAAAATGAAGAAGAAAGTTAAATGCCTAATTGCAATGCAGAAGTGTGATGATAAGATTTCAGATAAAGAGAAATTAAAATTAGAGTTGCCTAAAAGATTGCAGAGTTTAATTGAACAGGAACATGAAGCACAAATGGCGGTAGTAGAAACAGCTGAAGAGATAAATCAAATAGTTATTAAGCAAAAGGAAAAAGAAAACACGATAAGGCAAAACAAAGAAAAGGCAATCAAGTATGAGGAACAGTTAGCTGCTATTAAAACTAATAAGGAGTATAAGGCTCTTAATAGTGAAATTGCTCTTCTTTCAAGCTTAAATTCTGAATTAGAATCTGAGATAATAGCTCTTATGGAACAAGAGAATCAACTTAAAGCAATAAAAGCTGAAAGAGAAAAAGTACTGAAAGAGAAACAAAAAAACTTGGCTGATCAAGAGGGGATTCTTAAGAAAGAGATCACTGGTTTAGATGGAGAAATTGAGAAGTTGAAGAATGAAAGAAATTCTTATGCTGTTGATTTACCTAAAGCTATGATTAAACAATATAAGATTCTTATTATTAATAGAAACAGGAAAGCGGTTGCTTTTGAACGTGACGGAGCTTGTGGAGCATGTGGTTTTAAAGTTAGACCTCAACTTATGATTGAATTAGAGAAACAAGATAAGATTCTTTTTTGTGAAAACTGTAATAGATTTTTAGTTAGAAAGCCTCTTTATTAAATAAATGATTTTAGCTAAAAGAGGATAATATGTCTGCGTGCCTTGTTCGCAAGGCACGAGGAAAGTCCGGACACCATAGGGTATGATGCTTCCTAACGGGAAGTCTTGGTAACAAGGAGCTAGCTCCACAGAAAGAAACCGCTTAGATACGAAAGTTGAATAAGTAAGGGTGAAAAGGTAGTGTAAGAGACTACCAGATATTCTGGTGACAGGATATGCTCGGGATGCCTCATCAGGTGCAATGCCAAATAGGGGAGCTGAAGTGTCCCGCTTCTATAACTCTCGGGTAGGCAGCTAAAATCGGCTTGTATAGACATTATTGTGTGGTAACACCCGATTTAGATGAATAGACATAATACTACTTCTTAGGTAGTAAACAGAATCCGGCTTAATATCTTCTTTTAGCATTAATATATTATTATAGAAAGCTTATGATATTCATAAGCTTTTGGTGTTTTTGTACTTTAGTAAGTGTATCTGATTATACAGTGATTAGATGCTCACCACTTTTAATTATCTCAGTTAAATCTTTCCCCATATATTTTAATTCTACACCTATCTTAGTTAAAATCTCTTCAGCATTAACTTGCTGAGCACAGTGAAGGCAGGCAACAAAGTTAACTCCTACTTCCATACCTTGCTTGATAAGATCTTGAATATTTTTATTTTCTGTAATAAGCTTAGTAGCTCCTCCCCATATTATCACTGTTACCTTATCCCACCATTCTCGTTTAAGTGAATTGACTGTGTAAAGTAAGACCATCTCTTTTGCTGTAACAGGATCGGCACTTGTCCACAATACATTTAATTTATTATCGTTCATATTCATACTCCTCTTAAGTTTGTTTACACTATATAATATCTTGAATTTAAGAATTAACTAGTTTTATATATATAGAATAACTTGTATGTCTTTTTTTTAGATTAAAAATATCACATGACATTAATAGATATTTTAAGTTACTAAAAGTAATAATTTAGCAATTATTACCTGACATGGTCAAATGAATTAGGAAATTTAGGTAATTATATAAGTTAATGAAAAGGGGTATCTTATGAGAATATGTAAATTTATGTTTCTAGGGCTAATTATACTGTTTTTAGCTGGCTGTTATGTAACGCCTTATGGAGTTTATAATTTAAGGGCTGCTGATGAAAGATCAAGTTTACTCTTTTCTATGTTTGAAGTAGCTGATAGTTTTACTGATAAGACAGATGAAGAGAGAAAAGAAGCTAGAAAAGAACAAAGAGATAGGGACGAATCAGAAGTAATAAGGACTAATAACAATAATTATAATCTGAAAAAGATGGAGAAGTTATGGGAGTCCTTTGAAGTAAAATCCTTGAGAAAAACATCTTTAATGCCAGGTCAAAAATTAAGTGGAAGAGTCTATTTTAAAGTAAATGGAAGTATCAAAGAATTTAGTTTGAATATTCCTATAAAAGAAGATGAGTTTAAGATAAAATAAAATATTGAAAAAATATAAAGTTTGAAATAATAGAGAAAAGCTTATGAAGGGATTCATAAGCTTTTTTGGTTTATAGTTAATCAATTGTGTATGTTTTTAAGGGAGGGAAACCATTAAATTCGATAGAGCTATAAGAAGTTGTATAGGCTCCAGTAGATAAGAAATAGACTTTATCACCGATAGCTAAATTGAGAGGGAGGTCATACTTATAATCTTCATACATTATATCTTGAGAGTCGCAAGTAGGACCAGCCAAGATACACTCTTCTGTTTCTCCTCTACGGTCTGTAAAGACAGGGAATTTGATAGATTCTTCTAAAGTTTCTATGAGCCCACTGAATTTGCCAATATCGGTGAAAATCCAGCGATTTAGGGATGTTCTTGATTTTCTTGATATCAGAACCACTTCGCTTACGATAACTCCTGCGTCTGCCACTAATGAGCGTCCTGGCTCAATAATGATTTCAGGTATGTCATCGCCAAAGTCTTCTTCAAGATATCTTTTAATCTCGGAAGCATAGACTTCGATATCGTTAGTTCTGGAAGTATAATTAGCAGGGAATCCACCGCCCATGTTGATCATTTTCAATTTGATTCCTTCTTCCTCTTCTAGCCAGCTGAAGATGTAGCGAACTTTAGCAATAGCTGCATCCCAAGTAGCGATATCTCTCTGTTGAGAACCGACATGAAATGATATTCCGTAGGGTTCTAATCCTAACTTATTAGCTAAAACTATTAAATCACAAGCCATATCTGACTGACAACCGAACTTTCTAGAAAGAGGCCAATCTGCAGTATCAACACCCTCAGTTAGAATTCTTACAAAGATTTTTGAACCGGGTGCAGCCTTGGCAATATTTCTTAGATCAGCTTCTGAATCTGATACAAAAAGTCTTACTCCTGCTTCATAATGTTCTCTGATGTCTTTTGCTTTTTTAATTGTGTTCCCAAAACTGATTCTATCTGGTGAAATTCCTAAAGCTAACAGCTTTCTTAGTTCATAAACGGATGCTACATCAAAATTCGAACCTAAGTCTCTTAGTAAGGCTAATACTTCGTTTGAAGGGTTAGCTTTTACTGCATAATGGATCTTTGAATAAGGAAAGTTTCGAGTTAACTCCTCATATTTTTCTTTAACAACGCTGAGTTTTACTACTAAGAAAGGAGTCTCTTTGTCTTCGGCAAAAGTTTGTAAATTTTGCCAATCTTCTTTAGTAATATAAGAATCTCTTATCATCGTAATCCTCCGAATTTAAATATTTTTTATAAAAACCCGAGGAGGTTAATGATAAGTATAGACAAAATATTAGGTGGTTGGTATCTCGCACCATAAAAAAGTCTATTACTCATAGCATTTCCTCCAAATTTAGTTCTTTATTAAACATATATAATATAATGAATATTTTAAGCAAGATAAAAAACAAATATTTTAAAGAGGAAATTTTCTGCAGAGAATAGGTTGTGTAAACCCAGAAGAATTTTTTAGGGAAAAAGAGATAGTTAAGAAAACTGTTTAATTATAATCCAATTCTCTCTTGACATAATTTAAAATTAATTTATATTTGGGAACATAACATTTGAGAGAAATAAAATGAGAAAAAAGAAGAGATTTAGATTAAAATCACCTGTTTCAATATTTATTATATGGCTTATTCTAAGTTTATTTATGATTCTTTTGCATAAGTTTTCATTGTTTAGTCCGATTGAGAATAATTCTCTTGATTTCAGGTTCAAGCATTTTACAATTGAGGAACGAGCTGATAGTAATATTGTATTAGTAGCGATTGATGATCAGAGTTTAGAATTTGCCAATAAAAATAGAACTTTTTGGCCTTGGCCGCGAGAGTTTTATGCTTTTGTTACTGACTATTTAACTGAGTGTGGTGTTAAGCAGGTAATATATGATATTCAGTTCAATGAGCCTGATTACAACCGAGGTGATTTAGATTCTAAGCAAAGTGATCTTTCTTTTGCACAGAGTATTAAGAAGAATGGTAATGTGATTCTTTCTGCTCAAGGTTTAGATGATAATAAAACTGGGAAAAAAGGAAATAAAGTTTTTGGAATTCATGTTTCTAATGTACCTACTGATTATTCAGCATCATATCTTGCTCTTTCAATTCCGATAGAACAATTTAGAAATAGTGCATCAGGCGTTGGAATAATAAATATTGTTCCTGATGCTGATGGGGTAGTGAGAAGGGCTCCTTTAATTTATCAAGTTGATGGGGTTACTTATCCTCAAATAAGTTTGATATCTTGGTTAAAGCAGAATGAAACAGACAGTATTAGTTATGAGAACGACCATATCAATGTTGCTAACACCTCAATACCTTTAGTAGATGGTTATAATTATCTTATCAATTGGTATGGGAAGGGTGATATAGATGGTGCATTCAAATATTTACCTTTTAGTGCTTTAGCCCAAAGTGCAGCAGCTACAGCCTACAATCAAGAGCCCGTCATTGATAAATCATTTTTTGAAGGAAAGACAATAATCATTGGAGCTACTGCTCCTGGATTATTAGATTTAAAAACTTCACCAACCACTAAGGTTCTTCCTGGTATGGAAATATGGGCAACAGTATTGAGTAACTTGAATAATTCAGATTTTATAACAGTAGCCTCAGACAAATATGTGAATTTAATTATTTTAGTTATAGTGCTACTGATCATGCTAATATTCAGTTCTCAGAAAACTCTCTATGCTCATCTTGAGTTGTTTTTACTAATTATATTAATCCACTTTCTGATCTATTATGTGTGGATAGAGAATCGGGTATATCTTCCTTGGTTTATCTTTATGTTAGCTAGCATTACGACTTATGTAGTAATGTTATTAATCAACTACTTAACAGAAGGGAGAGAGAAATTTGAACTCAAGCGGATATTCTCTCGCTATATTCACCCAGAACTTGTTGATATTTTGGTAAATAGCTCAAACAATTTTGAAATGGGTGGAAAAGAGGTAGAAGCTACTGTGTTATTCTCTGACATATATAATTTTACTAACTATTCTGAGGGTATGAAACCTAAGGGTTTAGTAACAGAATTAAACAATTATTTTGAGAAATTTACTGACATAATTCTCTCTAATCATGGAATGTTAGATAAGTTTACTGGTGATGGTTTAATGGCACTCTTCGGATCGCCTTTAGTTCGGATTGACCACGCTAATTTAGCATGTAAGGTGGCATTAGAACATAAAAAGTATTCAGATTCTCTCTCTGATGATGATATTGATAGTCATTTTCATAAAAAAACAAGAATTGGAATTAATACTGGGTTGGTTGTTATTGGAAATATTGGTTCTACTCAAAGAACAGATTACACGGCTATTGGCGATGCTGTTAATCTCTCGGCAAGACTGGAGAGCGTTAATAAGCTATATAAAACATCAATAATCATTGGTGAAATGACATGGAAACAGGTTCATAACAACTTTGTATGTAGAGAGTTAGACCGTCTAAAAGTAAAAGGAAAAGATAAACCCACAAGAATTTATGAACTAATTTGCAACCAAGAAGAATGTAATGAGAGGATTTCTTATCTTATAGAGCAATATGAGAAAGCATTAAGTTTATATCAAGATGCTAAATTTAGTCAAGCTGAAGTAATGTTTAGAAGCTTGCATTCTAGTGATTATCAAGACTATCCATCTTTTGTAATGGCAGAGAGATGTAGTTTCCTAATAAAAAACCCACCTAAAACTTGGGATGGGATCTTTACATTAACAGTGAAATAGGAGAAGTTATGAATAAAGCTATATTTATTTGTTTATTTATTTTGGTAACAATATCATTATGTGGTGAGACAGTAAGGGTTAAAAGAGAGAATACACCTTTGAGAGAAGGTCCTGGAGCTTGGTATGAAGTGCTTACCACTATACCTAAAGACTATGATTTAGAAAAACTTGAACAGGAGGAAGATGATTATGGGCAATGGCTCAAGGTTAAATTTAATGACATCGCTGGCTTTGTTTCGTTAGTTTCTACTAAAGACTTGCCACCTAAAAAAGATATTTTTGCAGTAATGGCAAAACAATATACATCTACTACAGCTAATCGTCATAGTGTATCAGCAGGCGTTAAGGGATTTGGGCAAAGGTTTAGTAAAACCTTTAAAGGTTCTTCTTCCTTTGTTGAAGACGCTATGACTTATAATATCAATCCTAAGGATTATAAGAAGTTTAAGAAAGCCACTTATAAGGGCTTCTCGCTTAGGAGAAACCGTAAAAAAGTCAAGCTTCCTAAAAAAGAAAAAGAAGAGTATTTTACTGAAGCTGAAACTGGATTAGGTTTAGGTATTGCTTCAGTCATTGCTGAGCAAGGGTTATATCTAGATAAAGAACTGCAAAATTATATAAATTTTGTGGGATTGCAATTAGTAGAAGCTTTTGATTTAACAGAGATAAATTTCAAATTCTACATTCTAAAGTTAAACAACCCCAATGCTTATGCTACTCCAGGAGGTCTAATTTTTATCACTAAAGGAATGCTTGATTTATGTGATAATGAAGCTGAATTAGCTGTAGTCCTTGCCCACGAAGTTGTCCATGTCGCTTACAACCATGGGATGAAAGAGATTGTTGAGAGGAAAAATCATATTTCTGCTGAAAACCTTTTTATTGAATTAGACAGTGAGATCTCTTTTGATGATAATTCTCAAACAGTTGAAAAAGAGTTAGAAGAAGATGCTTTCAAAATTTATGAAACATTGATTGAAGGACGCTTGGATCAATATGAGAAAGAAGCTGATCGGGTTGGAATGATTGTAGCAGCCAGGGCTGGTTATGACCCACATGGTCTTCTAAAGATGTTAGATAAAATAGGACGAAATACTGTTAAATCTAATAATCAACACTATAGACCTGATATTATTACTCAGAGAAAAGGATGGGTTGCTGAATATTTGCAAAAAGCAACTTTCCCTAAAAATCTGTTTCACCATGAAGATAGATTTAAGATGAATACAAACTAATGAGAGTTTTCAAAGGGAAAGAATGATAGGAGGGTTTTTATTCTCTATTGCACCCTTAAATCCTTAGGTCTTCTCCTTTACTATCTCGATAAATCATTGGACTTTCATCGAGATACTAAACACTATCTACTTAGGACAGATAAGAAAAAGACACGATTAATCGTGCCTTTTTCTTAAATTTGTCTATTAATTATCCTGTATTTTAATCTTAATTTCTCTTACTATTCCCCGTAAATCTTAGCCTCTTCTAAGCCTTTAAGGACTCTAGTACCACCTTGACATAAGGCTTCCATCTCTTTTTCTCCAGGGAAAAGTTCAATTGGAGCAATAAATTTAACTCTATCTGAAATAGTTTGAACTATCAAATCATTATAAACTAATCCACCAGACATAAAGATGACATCAACTTTACCATTCAAAACAGTAGCACAAGCACCAACTTCTTTAGCAACTTGATAACACATTGCGTCTTGAATTAATTTAGCTTTCTTATCACCGTTCTTAATCATCTCAGCAACATCTCTACCATCATTAGTTCCTAAGTAAGCTGAATATCCAGCTTTTTTTGATAGGTAACCAAGAAGCTCTTTTTTGGTATATTCACCTGAATAACACATCTCAATAAGGTCTCCTATTGGTAAAGATCCAGCTCTCTCAGGTGAGAATGGTCCCATGCCAAGAAGAGCATTATTAACATCTACAACACGACCATCTTTGATAGCAGCAACAGATACTCCTCCACCCATGTGGACACCAATCATGTTGCACTCAGATAGTGGTTTACCTAACTTCTCAGCTAACAAACGAGCAATATATCTAACATTTAGAGCATGAAAGAGAGATTGTCTTTTGATTTCAGGAATACCAGAAATTCTAGCAATATCATCAAATTCATCAACGACAACAGGGTCAACAATAAAAGCAGGAATGCCAAAATCTTGTCCTATTGATTCGGAAATAAAAGCGCCAAGATTGGAAGCATGAATTCTGCCCCATAAACTAGGGTCGCTAAGGTCTTTTTTCATTTCTTCATTGACTTTATAGGTGCCACCAGAAATAGCCTTCATTAAACCACCTCTTCCAACTACGGCAGCTAAGGTCTTAGGATCTACATTGTTTTCAGCCATTGCTTCTAAAACTAACTTTTTGCGGTAATCATACTGCTCAATTATACCACCAAATTTGTCTAACACTTCTGCATCATGTCTTAATGTTTTAGTGAAAACCTCTTGATGGTCGTCATAAACTGCAATCTTTGTTGATGTTGAACCAGGATTAATTGCTAATACGCGATTTTCCATTGTTCCTCCAAATTTTAATTTTATCTTTTCCCAAAAAAATAGGGATAGGGAAATATGGTCAAGAAGTAATTGAAATTTAAGTGAAATAACAAGAAGGGTGATGATAATATTTGCATGGATTTATGAAGATATTTAGTAAAAAAGCCCTATTTGACTAGGGCTGTAAGGTTATAATTGTTTGGTTAGAATTTAGAATTCATCATTCTCAACAGTATTAATCGCATCTTTAACTGCTGATAGTTTATCTTTTTTAAGTAAAGTTCTTCTATATTCATGAATTTTTTCATATTCTTCAGCATCATAAAAAAGTTCGTCTCTTCTAGTACCACTATGAAGAATATCAATTGCGGGGAAAATTCTATTATCTGCGATTTCACGATCAAGAATAATCTCACAATTACCTGTACCTTTGAATTCTTCAAAGATTAATTGGTCCATTCTCGATCCAGTATCAATTAAGATGGTTGCAATTATTGTTAACGATCCACCGTTTTCGATATTACGTGCTAAACCAAAAAACCTACGTGGAATCTCTAAAGCACCAGCAGTAATACCTCCGCTCATGACTTTCCCATTTCCCTTATGGTTAAGGTTATATACTCTTCCTATTCGTGTCAAACTATCAACTAAGAAAACTACTTCATTACCGCACTCTAATTCATTTTTGGCAATACTCATAGCTAAAGAAGTGATGAAAACATGAGCAGCGACATTTTGGTCATTACTGCTTGCTAACACGATTCCATCAATTTCTCGTCGAAAATCTGTAATTTCTTCTGGACGTTCATCAACCAAAACAACAACAGGTAGCACATTAGGGTAGTTTTTCTTGATGTCTTGAGCTAATTCTTTAAGGAGGGTGGTTTTACCTGAGCGAGGGGGCGAAACTATTAAAGCCCTAGAACCTTTAGCAATTGGGGCGAATTTGTCGATTAGCCTAAGGGAGTTAAAGCTACTTTTATGAAAAGAAAATTTATCTTCTGGATTAATCACCGTGTAGCTACTGAGTTCTCTTCTTTCATAAAAAACTTCAGGTTTTTTACCACAAATTTCTAAGATCTCATCAACAACCTTAGTTCCCTTAACTATTTTGTATGTAACTGTCATTCTTAAACCGTGTTCGAGTCTTAACTTGTTCACTAACTTGCTTGAAATAGTGATTGGATTTCTATTGTTGATATCATCAGGAGTAACTATTTTAGAAACTGGTTTTCTCTTGATTAATATTCCTGTGAATGTATCACTCATAAATATTTTACCTTCTTTTGATTCATCAGTGTTAGATATTTTTAAATACCGCTCATTGTAATTAATGTGGGAATTACCAAAATTATAAACACTTAAATTATATTACAAAATTATTCTAACAAAGATATTGATATCGATATTTATTCTGTTTGGGAATCTTGATATCCTTTACCATTTGGTATTTATTATTCTTTGCTAAAATTAAATAATATTGTATTAGTGCCATTAAATATTATCTGAATAATTAGTCAAATCATTTAATTTAATATAAGCAAGACTAATCTTAAAAGTATAAAAAATTTCATTATTTTTTTCTCAATGCTTAATTTTTAAATAATCCGAATTTCTTCAATTTCTCATAAAGGGTCTTTCTGCTTATTTTGAGCCACTCAGCTGCCGTAGATTTGTTACCCTTACTTTCTTCTAAGGCATGTTTAATAATTTCTTTTTCAAACAAGTCGACCTTTTGGCTAATGGGTATCGGCTGTTTAATTATTGCATTAATTAATTCACTCTCTTGCTTAAAATCAAGGTCTTCTTTCTGAGTGCAAATATTGAGATGTTTTTCGGTAATAGTGTTGCCAGGGCAAAGCAAGACAGCCTTTTGTACTGTATTGATTAGTTCCCTAACATTGCCAGACCATTTATGGTCTATTAGAATCTTCATTGCCTCAGGTGCTATCTGTTGGACATTACGTTTTAGTTTAGCATTAAATTTGGTAATAAAATGATTAAGCAGAAGAGGAATATCCTCTTTTCTATCTTTTAGATCGGGAATAGTTAAATCAAAGCCGTTAACTCTGTGAAAAAGGTCTTCTCTGAAATTTCCGTTACTTACTTCGTCAAGAAGTTTAGCATTGGTGGCAGAAATTAGTCTTATATCAACAATAAACTCTTGGGTACCACCTATCTTATGATAGACTCTGTTTTGTAGTACTCTTAGTAGAGAAGTTTGAGCAGAATTAGGAAGATTACCAATTTCATCTAAGAAGATTGTTCCACCATTGGCAGCTTCAAAGAAACCTATTGTGTCATTGTCAGCTCCGGTATAAGCACCTTTTACTGCACCAAACATTTCTCGTTCAAATAAGGTTTCTGGAATTGCTCCACAATCTATAGTGATAAAAGGTTTATTGCTTCTTTCACTATTGTAGTGAATATATTTAGCAATCTCCTCTTTTCCAGTTCCATTTTTTCCGTAGATCATTACATTAATATCTGTTGGTGCAACTAAATCTGCATGTTGAAGCAAGTCTTTAAATACTCTACTTTCACCAATAATATGATATTTTTCATGATTAGATGAATTAATAGAAAAAACTTTGTTTGCCTGTTCAGACGTATTTTTTAAAGAACCGATTTTTAAAGCCTTATTAATAACCAGGTTAAACTGTTCATCTTCAAAGGGCTTGGTAAGATAATCTATAGCCCCTAACTTGATAGCCTGAACAGCATCAGAGATTTGACCAAAAGCCGTTAGCATTATTATCGGGAAATGCTTACTCTCTCTTTTGAGTTTCTCTAGTAACTCAAAACCGGACATAACAGGCATCTGATTATCTAAGATTGTTAAATCAGGTTCTATTTGCTGTAACTTCTGATATCCTTCCATTCCATTGTAAGCATGAAAAAAGGAAAAATTACCATTCATACTTAATAATCCTTCTAAAACAATATGGATATCTTTATTATCATCAATAATAAGCACTTTCTTCATAAATATCCCTTAAAATAAGATTTAGCAAATTATAAAATTATCAATGAATGTGTCAATTAAAAAGTACTTAATTATTATTTATATGCCAAATCAGAAAATTATATTAATTTATCTGAATGAAGTAATAGGTAAAAGAGGGATTAAATGACGAAAAAGATATTTTTATGGTTGGTTTTTTCAATAATCACTATCAGCAGTTTTGCTTTGGATCAAGAACAGTTGATTGAACAGTATGGCGATAGGCAAGTTCTTGAGATTAGCGTTAATGGATTAAAAAGAACTACAGAAAAAACATTGATGTATTGGCTTGAAATTGCTCCAGGTAGCTTAGTTTCTGAATATGATGTAACTAATATAAACAAAAGAATAGAAGATAAAAAGATATTTGCCTTAGAGAAGACCATTGAGTTTTTTCCTGCAGATAAAAATGCAATAATGATCATTACCGTGGCAGAAAAATTCTCTCTCTTTGCTGTACCATTCTTTAATTCTATTGATGGCGATAATATGTATGGAGGAGCAGCTTTAGATAGTAACTTTTGGGGCTATGGTTCGACCCTTCTAGCAGTGGGAGCCTTCAGTAAGAAAGATATAACAACTTTTGTGCTTCTTAAACAGGATGAAATGTTTCATAATGAATATGCTGGACAAATAATGGTTAATTATAGAACTTCTGAGATAGAAATGACTGATATTTATGAAAACCCTGCTTATTATGAGAGTAAACATAAAACAATAACTTTAGCTGGTATGATTGGCAAGAAGTTCTTAGATAAGAAATTAACTCTTGGACCTGATTTAGAGTGGCAAAAGATTACTAAAGATAAAGATGAGCCTGGGAACTTAGAATTTAATGCTAACTTCCTTTTCCCTGGCTTAAGGATTAATTATGACAATACAGACCAGAACTTTCTTTTTAGAGATGGTTTTAAAGCTGAATCTTTAACTTCAAGAGTATTTTCTTTAGAAAACAACTATGATGATTTCTTTCGCTCTGCTACTAAACTATCTTACTCAAGAACCTATAACTCTAAAATTAACTTTGCACTAAAAAGCAGTTTTGGCTTATTTGATCGGCCTGCTGTCTCTGAGGAAGGTTTAAGTACTTTTCATGGTTCTAAATCACTTCCAAATAATTGTGTTTACGCTGATGACTGGATTAATGGCGCGATTATTCTAGAACATACTCTAATCAGTAAACATAAATTAAATCCTACCCTCTCTTATTACTATGAAGGTGGATACTATAATAATGATGGACTTAATGAGAAGTATCACGGTGTCGGAAGTGAGCTTAAAGTTTATTTCGATAAAATTGCAATTCCTGCTATAGGGATTGGTGTTGCTTATAATTTTTCTAATGAAAATACAATTATGACTTTTAGCTTTGGAATGGGGGGAGAGTAATTTTATAATCGAAATGATTTGACATAATTCTTTCAAATATTTTCATTGAATCAAATGTGTAACTCAATGGTGCAAGAGTAAAAGGGAATCCCGTTGGAATCGGGAACGGTCTTCGCCACTGTAAGTAGTAGTTAAGAGTAATAAGTGTCACTGGATTATATCTCTGGGAAGGCACTTATAAGATTACTCACTACAAGTCAGGAAACCTGCCACTGAGTCCGTAATGATTGCGAAGTACGATCTAATATAACGGGAATTCTTTCAAGAAAGAATAAGGAATAACTACAATTATACTATTTGAGTTGCACAAGTAAAATAAACAGAGGAAGAATGATACACATTAAGAATCTTAAAGCTGGATACTCAAATAAAAAGATATTTAATAATCTCAATTTAGATTTTTCTCAAGCAGAGTTTGTTTCTATCTTAGGGCCAAATGGGGCGGGTAAATCCACACTATTAAAACTAATAAATGGATTTATAAAGCCTGATAGCGGTGAAGTTATAATATCCGGGAAGAGTGTAGATAAGTGGCCACAACAAGAGTTAGCCAAGATTGTTACCTATATTCCACAGGAGAACTTCATCCAATACAATTTTACTGTGGAAGAGATTATTCTCATGGGACGCTATCCCTTTATCTCTGTCTGGCAAAACTATTCTTCTGGCGATAAAAAGATAGTTGAAAATATCATCCAAGATCTAGACTTGCATCAACTTAGGCATAAGTATATTAATCAATTGAGTGGGGGAGAAAAGCAAAGAACATTAATTGCCCGTGCTATAGCTCAAGACTCTGATTATATTCTCTTAGATGAAACCTTTTCCCATTTAGATATTAATCATCAAGTGGAGATATTAAATATAATGAAAGATTTACATACGCAAAAGGGTAAATCTATCATTATGGTCTCTCATAATATTAATTTATCTGCTAACTACTCTCAACGTATGATAGCATTAAAGGGTGGCGAACTTATTGCTGACGGAAGTCCTGAAGAAGTTGTAACTACAGACAACTTAGCTACATTGTTTGATATCAAACTTGGGGTTGTAAGCAATCCTTTAACTCTCAAACCAAACATTATCTATCCATGAAGAAGATTTTGTTACTCTTAATTCTTGCCATACCAGCTGTAATATTAGCTGAAACCTTTAGAGGCTTTGTTTATGATGAGAGTCATAATCCTCTTCAAGAAGTCTTAATTATGCATGGCGAAAACTCTACTTTTTCTCAAGAAAATGGTTATTTCTTATTGAATTCAGAATCTAAGGCTGATTCCTTAATCCTTTATTATGCTTTTCATGAAATAATCAAGGTCAATCGCAGAGAATTTACTTCTTCACGTAATTTTATCATGAAACCAGTGAATATGCAGTTAAGTACCTTTACTTTTACTTCTAAAAAGGGCAATAATCAACTACCCTCTTCTCAAGAGAAAACAACTATTTCTCTTAAGGATAATCAGGGGCAAAACACTAATCTGGCTGAAGTTTTAACTCAAGATAAGAGTATTACCTTAGAAGGTGCTCAACTTCCAGGTGAACGGCAGACGGCTTCTATCTTAGGCCATAGTAGTCGGCACACTTTAGTTATGTTAGATGGAATTCCTTTAAATTCAAGTGGCGAAGATTTTGATTTAGCTTCCATTCCAGTAGAGCTGGTTGAAGAAGTAGAGATATATAAGAATAATGTTTCTTCTTTAAGTGGCGGCGGCGGTATTGCAGGAGTGATTAATATAAAAACTAAGAAGAGTTCTTCCAGTAATAAAGAGGTCACTTTTACTGGAAATTACGGAAGCTATAACTTTAGAAAAGTAACCTTGGCTAGTGGTTTTAATCTTGGGAATACTAGTTTTTATGGTGTTTTTTCAGACCAATATTCTGATAATAACTTTAAATATAGGATAAAAAAGGGCGATAACTGGTATACCCAAATTAGGGAGGATAACTCTAAACAGACTACCAATGCTATGCTTAATTTGTCATCAAAACTTTCTTGGTTTGATTTCTACTATAGTGGTAATCTAACTCAATATGATAATCATCTTCCTGGCCCTACAAATAATCTTAACTTATATAATGGGGCTAAGATTGAAGGCTATGACTTCTATAACGATATTAAACTAAGAAAAAGAATAAAAAAAGTAAGTAATTCTTTAGAGTTTCATTTGATAAACAAAGAGTCTACTTATACTAATCTAACTTCAAATTATCAAACAAGCCGGGCTGATAATAACTCAAAAAATAGTCGTTTGGGTATGAAACTATCTAATGTAATAGATTTTGATAAACTCCAAATTACACTAACAAATTCTAGCTTAGAAGAGTCTTATTCTTATGAAGATAAGTTTAAGCCAAACAGTAATATAGACAATATCTCTCAATACTCTTATGCCTCAAACCTAATCACACAATATGAAGATAGTTTTGACCTCTTTAATTACAATCTAATTGGCTCATTTCGTTATGATAACCATAACAGATTTGATGATTTTATTACTTATCGCGTCAGCGGAGATTTGAGTTATGATCATCTCATTAAGCCTACCCTCCTGTTTAGCTATGGAACTGGCTTTACTGTCCCTTCTTTCTACTCCCTTTATTGGAAAGGTGATTCGCATGCAGTTGGAAATCTTGATCTTCGTCCAGAAGAATCTGAAGGTTATCAACTTGGTCTTAAACTAGAATACTCCTCTTTCTATCTAAAAGTTAATCGCTCTTTTAATGAAATAAATAACTTAATTCAATGGATTGAAGTGCAGATGCTAGGCGGTATTTGGAAACCGGTTAACATCGGTTCTAGTGAAATTACCAATTATGAGTTTGAAGCAAATTGGGAGATTATCCCCAAGCTTAATCTCTTTAGCAACGTTGTCATTTCTCAAACAAAAAACAAGACTTTGACTGAGGCTGGGGCACATTCTAGTTATTATGGAAAGGAGTTGGTCTATATTCCTGAATATGTTTTAACTATGGGGGCAGAGTACAGTTATGAATCCTATAAAATAAAAGTGGAATATAACAATACTGGTGAGCAATGGACTACTATCGATAATCTACGAGAGCCACTTTCTGGTTATGAATTACTCAATGCTTCGCTAGGAAAACAATTTAAATTTGGTAACTTTGACCACAATATAAATCTAAATTTGAACAATCTCTTGAATAACTACTATGAGATTGTGAGATATAACCCTCAGGCTCCCTTTAACTGGAGTTTAGCCTATGAGGTTAAATATGAATTTAAGGGCTGGAGTCAACCTTGACCAAGTCCAGAAAATATTAATAAATCGAAAAGGAGAAAATAAGATGAAAAAGAT
>Ga0265294_10004451_pt1 | contig 17528 bp, 15 predicted proteins | sample MunlanPumphouse3_FD_192504 | JGI IMG/M metagenome (GOLD analysis project Ga0265294, IMG submission 192504) | Groundwater microbial communities from a municipal landfill in Southern Ontario, Canada - Pumphouse #3 | ecosystem: Environmental > Aquatic > Deep subsurface > Groundwater | place...
TGCGCAGCAGTTCCATGACCTGGCTCTTTGTAGTTTCAAACCGTACCGGATCCTCCGTTCCTTCCTGCATGCTTTCCTGTATCAGGTGAGACCCGGTATTGGAAGTCATGATCAGGATGGTATTTTTGAAATCGGCCACCCGGCCTTTGTTGTCTGTAAGACGTCCGTCATCAAGCACTTGCAACAGGATGTTGAATACATCCGGATGGGCTTTCTCAATCTCGTCAAGAAGAATCACGGAATAAGGTTTTCTGCGGACCGCTTCGGTCAGTTGTCCGCCTTCGTCGTATCCCACATAGCCCGGAGGCGCGCCTACCAGGCGGCTTACCGAATGACGTTCCTGGTATTCACTCATGTCAATACGAGTAATCAGGTTCTCGTCGTCAAAAAGAAACTCGGCAAGGGCTTTGGCCAACTCAGTTTTCCCCACCCCGGTAGTTCCCAGGAATAGAAAAGAGCCTATGGGTTTTCGGGGATCCTGCAGTCCTGCCCGGCTGCGGCGGACCGCATCTGCCACGGCTCCAATAGCCTCGTCCTGTCCTATAACCCGCTTGTGAAGCTCGTCTTCCAGTTTCAGAAGTTTTTCCCTTTCTGCAGTGAGCATTCGTTTTACGGGAATGCCTGTCCATTTGGAGACCACCTCGGCAATGTCTTCTTCGTTTACTGATTCATTGATCATGGAACGGGTAAAGGATTCTTTTCGTGTGTTAAGCAATTCAATGGCCTTTTCAATTTCCACGATCTTTCCGTACCGGATCTCGGCCACTTTTCCGTAATCCCCTCGCCGTTCGGCTTCTGCGGCCGCATAACGCAGGTCTTCCACTTCTTTTTTCTTCTGCTGGATACCTTCCAAAACCGATTTTTCTTCCTGCCATTTGGCCCGTTGAATATCGCATTGTGCCGACAATTCTTCTATCTCCTTGCTCAAACCGGCCAGTTTATCCTTATCCTTTTCCCTTTTTATGGCTTCCCGTTCAATTTCCAGCTGCCGTATACGCCGTTCCAGTTCATCTATGCATTCAGGGACTGAATTCATCTCCAGCCGGAGCTTCGCGGCGGCTTCGTCAACCAGGTCTATGGCCTTGTCCGGTAAAAAACGGGAAGTAATGTAACGGTGTGACAATTCCACGGCCGCAATCAGGGCATTGTCTTTGATCTGTACCTTGTGGTGCTGCTCGTAACGTTCTTTCAATCCCCTGAGTATGGAAATGGCTTCGGCAGGGGAAGGCTCGTCCACCATGACCATTTGGAAACGTCTTTCCAGAGCCTTGTCCTGTTCAAAATATTTTTGGTATTCTCCCAGCGTAGTAGATCCTACGGCTCTAAGTTCCCCACGGGCCAATGCCGGTTTCAGGATATTGGCCGCATCCATGGCTCCTTCGCCTTTTCCGGCTCCTACCAGTGTATGGATTTCGTCAATGAAGAGAATAACCTCTCCCTGGCTTGAAACAACCTCTCTTACCACCCCTTTAAGACGTTCTTCAAATTCACCTTTGTATTTAGCCCCTGCGATCAGGGCTCCCATATCCAGCGAATACAATTGTTTGCTTTTAAGCGTGTCGGGAACGTCACCGGTTACTATTCGCTGGGCAATACCCTCGGCAATGGCCGTTTTTCCCACACCCGGCTCTCCTACCAGGATGGGGTTGTTCTTGGTACGCCGGCTGAGTATCTGCAGGACCCTGCGGATTTCATCATCTCTTCCTATGACGGGATCGACTTTTCCTGCAGCCGAAAGCTCGTTCAGATTTACAGCGTATTTGTTCAGAGCATCAAAAGTCTGTTCTGCCGTCTGGGAATCCACTTTTCTCCCCTGGCGTATCTGTTCTATGGCTTTTTTCAGATGGTCTTCGTTCAGTCCCCGGGAGCGCATCATTTTTGCGACATCGTCCCTTCCCCCGGCCAATCCGGCCAAAATGTGTTCAACAGTAACGAACTGATCTCCCATTTTGGTGGCTATCACCCGTGCTTTTTGCAATACGTCCTGGGAATCACGGGACAAGTATGTATCTGATGCACCTTGTTGTTTCGGGTATTTATCCAGCAACACACCCAATTCTTTTTCAAGGGCATCTGGATTCATCCCGGCCTTCTGCAGAAGATACACACCTACTCCTTCCCTGTCGGCTAAAATGGCTTTCAATATATGACCGGTCTCTATCATTTGATTGGACCCGGCCTGCGCAGTAAGAACTGCCGACTGAAGCAGTTCCTGCGCCTGAATGGTATATTTTTGTTCGTTCATAACGACCTTATTTACTCAAACCTTGTTCCAAAGCATTTTTTCTGACAATTTGTCACAATTATTCTTTACATTTGTACAATGAACTCGCTATTGGACGAAGGCCGTCTGCTTCCCCTTGTAGAAGATTTTTATACCCTCCAGGGAGAAGGATTTCATACAGGCTGCGCTGCTTATTTTATCAGGTTGGGAGGCTGTGATCTGGGTTGCTCCTGGTGCGATTCCAAATGTACCTGGAACCCATCGGTTTTTCCGCCTGTTCCTGTGAGCGATATCATTACCAGGGCCATTAGTTATCCTGCCCGGGCCGTTGTGATCACAGGAGGAGAACCGCTGACCTACCCGCTGGGACCTTTGTGCAAAGGGCTGAAAGCAGCCGGGAATATTCGCATTTTTCTGGAAACCTCCGGTGCCAAACCTTTGAGTGGTCAAATGGACTGGATCTGTCTTTCACCCAAACAGAATCACCCTCCCCTTCCCGAAATTTATCCCCTGGCCAATGAATTGAAAGTGATCGTAACCGGTCCGCTGGATATGGAATGGGCCGAGTTCAACAGGAAAAAAGTCAGCCCGGGATGCCACCTGTACCTGCAGCCGGAATGGAGTCGCAGGGAATCAGTGATCCCGCACATTGTTTCCTATATTAAAGCCAATCCCGAATGGAGCATATCATTACAAACACACAAATACATTAACATACCCTAAATTCACTTAAATGAAACGTATCTTATTCTGTATCATGGCCCTGGCTGCTGTCACATTTTCGGCTTCGGCCCAGGAAAAAGAAGAAAATCCCGAAGAAGGATTCCAATTTACCGTTATTAAGGATAATCCGATTACACCGGTGAAGAACCAAAGCAGCACAGGAACCTGCTGGTGTTTTTCATCCCTTGGATTCATGGAATCCGAACTTATAAGAATGGGGAAAGGTGAGTACGATCTTTCCGAAATGTACGTTGTTTCCAAAACATATACCGATAAAGCTGACAAGTACGTACGCCTGGACGGTTTTCTGAACTTTGCACAGGGAGGCGGATTTGATGATTACCTTTATGTTATCCGCAAATACGGAATCGTACCCAATGAAGTGATGCCGGGTCTGAATTACGGAGAGGAAGTGCACCGTCACAGTGAATTGACGGCCGTTCTGAAAGGGATTGTGGATGCAGTCAAAAAGAACCCCAACCGAAAACTGTCAACGGCATGGAAAAACGCTTTCCAGGGAGCCCTGGATGCATACCTGGGAGCCATTCTCGAAACATTTGAATACAACGGGGTGACTTACACACCTAAATCATTTGCCGAATCCCTGGAATTCAATCCGGATGATTACATTAGCATCACATCATATACACACCATCCCTTTTACACACAATTCGCCCTGGAGATCCCGGACAACTGGCTCTGGGGAACTTCATACAACGTTCCCATGGAAGATCTTATGACCGTAATAGATAACGCGGTTATGGAAGGATATACTGTACTGTGGGCATCTGATGTATCTGAAATGGGCTTCGGCAGAAACGGGATTGGTATGTATCCTACTACTAACCCGGAAGAAATGGTTGGATCCGATCAGGCAAAATGGTTGGATATGTCTGCTGCAGAACGGAACAACGCGTTCAGGAACCTGAAAGCTCCTGTGTCCGAGATCAAAGAAGTTACACAGGAAATGCGCCAGGAAGCTTACGACAACAAGCAAACTACTGATGACCATGGTATGCAGATCTACGGAATTGCCAAAGACCAAAACGGTACAAAATATTACATGGTCAAAAATTCCTGGGGAGACGATGCAGGAAATTTCAAAGGACTGTGGTACGTTACCGAAAAATTTGTTCAGTACAAGACAATGGATATTCAGGTACATAAGAATTCCATTCCTAAGGATATTCGCAAAAAAATGGGTATTAAATAACGCTGTTCATGATGAAAAGAAAATTCCTGTTCATACTTGTTGCGGTAGTACTCACCGGTACCCTGACCGCCCAGCAATACGAATTCACTACCGTCACCGACAATCCTTCTACAAACCTAAAAAACCAGGGCCGTACCGGTACATGCTGGTGCTTTGCCACTATTTCTTTCCTGGAAAGCGAGTTGATTCGGAAAGGGCAACCGGCTGTGGATCTTTCGGAAATGTTCGTGGTACGAAACACCTATAAAACCCGTTTCTTTGATAATTACCTGAGAAGAGGAAACGGTAACCTGGGTCCCGGATCCGTCAGCCATACCGCAACCAAAACCATTGCCCGTTGCGGGATTATGCCGGAAGAAGCTTACCCCGGGATCGCTTACGATTCTCCGGGACACAATCATTCCGAGTTGCAAGGGTATATAAACGCATTGGCAGAGATCCCCGTCAAGGCAAAGAGAATCAGTCCTGAAAGCCGGGAACTGCTGGATGCCCTTCTGGATGTTTACCTGGGAGAAGTACCTGAAACATTTGTATACCAGGGACAGGAATACACACCTGTGACTTTCCTGGAACACCTGGGTCTGAATATGGATGATTACGTGGAAATAACCAGTTATACCCACCACCCGTTCTTTGAACAGGTACCGGTGGAAATACCGGATAACTGGGAACACGAACGTTATTACAACGTGCCCCTGGACGCATTCATGGCAATTGCCGATCATGCGTTGGAAAATGGCTATACCCTTGCCTGGGACGGGAATATTTCAAGGGATTTTTCCCAGGAAAACGGAGTGGCCCTTGTTCCGGGAAACGATCCTTCCGTTGATGAAGTAGAAGTTACCCAGGAAATCCGCCAGCAATGGTACGAAACATTCCAAACTACCGATGATCACCTGATGCACGTTACAGGAATTGCACATGACCAGTATGGTGTTAAATTCTATATCACTAAGAATTCATGGGGTGAAACCGGGAAGTATAAAGGATTCGTGCATATGTCGGAGAATTATTTTCGCGGCAAATGTATCGGTTATATGATACATATAGACGCGATTCCCAAAGAATTCCGTAAAAAGCTGGGACTTTGAAAAAAGTGTTGCTACATATTCCCAATGCCATCACATGCCTGAACCTGTCGTGTGGTGCATTGGGAATTGCTTTTCTTTTTAAAGACAGGATCGACATCGCATTCTGGTTGTTGATAGCTGCAGCCGTTTTTGATTTTCTGGACGGGTTTGCCGCCCGGTTTCTCAATGCTTATTCTCCCCTGGGAAAAGAACTGGATTCACTGGCAGATGTAATCAGTTTCGGACTCCTGCCGGCTTTTATGCTTTATGTGGTATACCTGCCTGCAGCTCCCCGTGAGTGGATGGGATTCATCCCTTTCCTGGTAGCCGTTTTTTCTGCTTTGCGCCTGGCTAAATTCAATGTAGATACACGTCAGACAAGCAGTTTCCTGGGACTGCCCAGTCCGGCCAATGCGCTCCTGATAGCTGCTGCAGTTTACTATGCCGGTGACAACATGGCGTGGAGATCGCTTATGCAGACATCCTGGTTCATACCTTGTATGAGCGTAGTGCTGTCTTTCCTGCTGATCAGCAACCTGCCCATGTTTTCGCTCAAGCTCAAAGGATTCGGATTCGCAAAAAACAGACTCAGATATATTTTCCTTGGATTATGTGCTGTGTTGGTCATAACATTACTGGCCACCGGCAACCATCCCGGCCTGGCCATGATGGGATGTATCAGTCTTTACATAATAATGTCCGGGATCGTAAGGATCGCCGGACATCATCAATAATCAACGTAGAGGGTCCCTGTTAATTCAGTTCAGGCTGAGGTCCTATCCCGAATTTATCAACCAGCACACTTGTCACGTTAGGTGACAGGAAAGCGGGAAGTGTCGGCCCCAGATGAATGTTCTTCACGCCAAGACTCAAAAGCGCCAACAATACTATAACCGCTTTTTGTTCATACCAGGCAATGTTGTAGAAAATGGGCAGATCATTCACACTCTCCAGTCCAAACGCATCTTTAAGAGCCAGAGCTATAACTACCAGCGAATAACTGTCGTTGCATTGTCCTGCATCCAACACACGGGGTATCCCGTTTATATCACCCAGAGGCAATTTGTTATACCTGTATTTGGCACAGCCGGCAGTCAGGATCACATTGTCTTTTGGCAGAGCCAATGCATAATCCGTATAATATTGACGCGATTTCATACGTCCGTCGCATCCGGCCATTACCACAAATCGTTTGATAGCTCCCGATTTTACGGCTTCCACTATCTGATCTGCCAGTGCAAGCACCTGGTGGTGAGCAAATCCGCCGATGATCTCCCCTTTTTCAATTTCCCTGGGAGGTTGGCATTGTTTTGCCTTTTCAATCAATTCAGAGAAATCTTTCTTTCCTCCTTCTTTCCGGGCAGGTATATGTTTTGCCCCGGGATAACCTGACGAGTTGGTGGTATACATCCTTTCCAGGTAGGTCGCATCTTTCAGGGGAGGCACAATACAGTTGGTGGTAAAAAGAATTACTCCGTTGAAAGCTTCAAACTCCTCACGCTGCTTCCACCAGGAATTGCCGTAATTACCTACGAAATGATCATATTTTTTGAAAGCCGGGTAATAATTGGCCGGAAGCATTTCACCATGGGTATACACATCCACTCCGGTACCTGCTGTCTGTTCCAACAATTCTTCCATGTCTTTAAGGTCGTGTCCGCTTATAAGAATTCCCGGATTTTTTCCCACTCCAATGTTCACTTTAGTCATTTCCGGGTTCCCGTATGCGGTGGTATTTGCCTTATCCAACAAGGCCATAGCTTTAACGCCGGTCTCTCCTGTCCGGAGAACCAGGGATATCAACTCGTCTACCGGTATATCATTACGGGAGACCTGGTATAGGGCTTCTTCCATGAAACGGTAGATTTCTTTATCCTCAAACCCCAGGTTCAATGCGTGATCCGCATAAGCGGCCATGCCTTTTAAACCGTATATGGTTAACTGTTTGAGAGACCGTACATCTTCATTCGCTTCACTTAAAACACCTACTTCTGCGGCTTTTGCCTGGTAGTCTTCAGGGGCTACCTCAAATTTGACTTCCGGCATATGGGGAACATCAACTCCGTTTTCGCGGGCTTTATTCAACAATTCCTTTTTTAATGCCAAAGCCTTATCAATACGCCCGCTGATTGCAGCATCATCAAAATTGGCATTGGTTATGGTGCAGAATAAGGCATCCATCAGAAAATGGTCGGGGACATCGGCCTCTATCCCTTTATCCCGCAACGATTTTTGCACAATGGCCACACCTCTGCAAACATAAAGCAGTAAATCCATAAGAGCGGCAGTCTGTGGTTCCTTGCCGCATACCCCTTTTACAGTACAACCCTGATTGCGGGCCGTTTCCTGGCATTGAAAACAAAACATACTCATAACTAAATAATTTTAAGTGTATTATGATTTTATTGAATCCATTCTTCGGATTTAACGTTTCCCTGAACGGTTAGTACTATTTTTCGTCCACCCTTTGAAGGGCTCCCTCGTGGCATCCGGTTACACAAATTCCGCATCCATTGCACATTTTTTCATCAATTTTGACAACTGACCTCTTCATTCTTCATGTATATAATCCGTAAAAATACAGCTTTTTATATTGTCATTATGTTACTATTGTTACACCTTAGGAATAAGATTATCTTTGTTCCATGGAAGAAATTTACAATTGTCCACTATTCCGCGGCGTTGACAAACATACTTTGGAAAGTATGATAGACGGGAAATGCCGTGTCCGTGATCTTTCACGGGGAGAGACAGTGGCCATTCAGGATCAAATGTACAAATCGCTCATTATAGTTGAAAAGGGGACATTACGGGCCGAAATGACTAACCGGGAAGGAGTAAAAGCAGTCATCGAAGACATATCCGCTCCCAGGGCTGTAGCACCCTCTTTCCTGTTTTCCTCAAAGAACAGGCTTCCTGTGACATTAACGGCATTAATGGAATCAACCGTTATAAGCATCCCCAAAAATGTACTTCTGTGGCTGATGAAAAAAGATGCCCGTATATTAGAGAATATGTTGAACAGCATCTCCGACAGGTGTCATTTCTTATCCGAAAGGGTGCGTCTACTTCAGTTTGGTACCATAAAAAGCAAACTGAGGTCCTATTTTATGGAACAAAAACACAACAGTGGATCCGGAACTTTCACCATCCCTCATACACAACAGGAACTGGCAGATACATTCGGTGTTACCAGACCGGCACTAGCACGGGCCATAAAACAAATGGAACAGGCAGGGACAATAGTCAGAAAAGGAATTCGAACGTACGAATTCCATTAATAAAAATTCTCATATTCTTCCCACAATTCAGATTCTTTAGTATAAGCATCATCCAGAAAAGACCCCGAATTGTTCTCTACATAATCAGCAAAATCATCCATCTCCCTTGATTTATCCATCAGGGAAGCTTCCAGGGCGGCTTTAGCTCTATGCCTGTAAAGCTCAATGATCTCATTAAGCCTTTCCTGTTTCATGTTTTAAATATAGGTATAATTCCTGTATCTTTGTCTTATGGATATTCTTGAAATTTTAACGGACGATCGTCCAATGACTGAAAACCCCCTGCATGAACAGCGTTTGGCCGAACACGGTTTGAGCATTTATTTTGAAAAAGATGGCCGCAAGTGGCTGATGGACACAGGCCTCACAGGACAGTTCGCCGAAAATGCCGCCAGCTCTGGAATCGACATTTCACAGGTAGACCACCTGGTTTTATCGCACAACCATAACGATCATACCGGAGGCCTTAAGACTTTTCTGCAAAACAATTCAAAAGCCCTTATCCACCTTTCCAAATGGATCAGGGAAAGTACCTGTTTTTCCATGCGTGAAAATCAAAAAACAGATATTAGCCTGGACCGGGAATTAACCCAACAGTACGCATCGCGGTTTGTGTGGCATCTTTCCGAAAACATACAACTGACGGACCATGTTTGGTTGTTGGCCGACATACCCGCAATTTATCCCCTGCCTCTGGCCAACGAGAACCTTTTATGGAATTATAATGGGAAAGATGCACCTGATCCTTTTAATCATGAAATGGCCCTGCTGATTACCGGTGAAAATGCGAACACTGTCATATCTTCTTGTACTCACAGAGGAATACTCAACACACTCGAGGCTTCAGTTTCTGTGTCAAAAGACCCCATATCCGCATTTGTGGGAGGCACACACCTGAGAGAAGGCCATGAAACGGAAGAAGATATTTTGAACATAACATCCCTGATCATTGAAAAACATCCGCAAATGCACCTGTATACAGGTCATTGTACCGGAGAACAAACCCTGATGGTTTTAAAGCGATTTCTTCCGGGCCATGTAACTGCTTTTTATTCAGGATTCAAGACTATGATTTGATTTTTATTGTGCGTTTTTTTCGTATCTTTGTAAAAATTTAATTATGAAAATAATGAACGTTTTACTATCCTGTGCTGCATTGCTTTTTGCTGCAGGATGCGGAGCACAGAACCCTGAATTTAATGTAACCGTTGATGATACTGTAAAAGAACTGGATTTGAACCGATATCTGGGAAAATGGTATGAAATCGCGCGCTTTGATCACAGTTTTGAGAGAGGGTTGGTTGGATCTACAGCCAATTACTCCCTAAGGGAAGACGGAAAGATCAAAGTCCTCAATACAGGTTACAAAGACTCTTTTGAAGGAAAATTCAATGAAGCCGAAGCCAAGGCCTATATACCGGATGAGAATTATCCCGGAGCTCTGAAAGTATCCTTTTTTCTTTTCTTTTATTCTGATTACTGGATCCTGGATCTGGACGAGAATTATACATTCGCTCTGATAGGCAGTAAAAAAGACAAGTATCTGTGGATCCTGTCACGTACACCGGAAATGGCCCCGGCAGACCTTGACAGGGTGTTAAACAGGGCAACATCTCTTGGCTACAAAACAGACGAATTGATCTGGGTAGAGCAACGCGATTAGCGACTCGGGAAAAATTGCCAACATATAGTGGAAAAAAGCCATTGTCCGGTATTCTCAAATGCCTGACCTTTGCATCATGAAAACAATCATGACATTAATTGCTTTAATTCCCGCCTTGGCATTGTTCGGGGGAAACGACGGCAATATTGATAAAAAAAAGGAAACAAAAATTATGGAACTCACAAAAGAAGAATTTATCAAACGCGTTTATAATTACGAAGCCAATCCTAATGAATGGAAGTATGAAGGAGATAAACCCTGTATTGTGGATTTTCACGCTACCTGGTGTGCTCCCTGCAAAATGCTGGCACCTTCTCTGGAAGAAATCAATCAGGAATACAACGGTGACTTATATGTCTATAAAGTAGACGTGGATAAATCTCCGGAACTGGCTGCCATATTCGGAGTACGCAGCGTCCCTACGATTTTATGGGTTCCTCTTTCCGGTAAACCAAGCATCTCTCAGGGAGCACTTCCCAAGAGTCAGTTGGATTCTATTGTTAAAAACACCTTGCTTAAAACAGAATAGGTTTATTATCTTTGCTGTATGGAATATACGTATATCACTCCCCTGCAGGGGAGTTTGATAGTTACGGACGATTTCCACAGCAGAGATTCGCTTCTCCGTAACAAAGACCTTTACAAATTTATATGGGTCCGTGAAGGATCCATTGATATTGAAATTGACCACATGGGAATACACCTGGAAAAAGACCAGGTTATTCCCTTATCCAATTTACACCATATCACTTTTACAGGAATCGAAGGTAAGTACGTAGCCATTCTTTTCAACAGCAATTTTTATTGCATCTTCAAATCGGATAACGAGGTTTCCTGTAACGGTTTCCTGTTTACGGGTTATTCCGATCCCTTACGCATGCAATTAAGTATTTCACAATCAGAAACCCTGGGAAGGATCATTACCGATATAGACAGGGAATATCTGGAAAATGATTCTCTTAAGGAAGAAATGCTTCGTCTTCACCTGAAACGGTTTATTATTATCTGTACTCGTATAGCACGTGATAAATTCTCCATTGAACCGGGTAACGAAAGCACATTCTACCTTTTTCGCCAGTTTTTAACCTTGGTAGACAGGTATTACAAAGAAAAAAAGAAAGTTAAAGAATATGCCGGCATTTTGAACCGTTCCCCAAAAACCCTGACGAATCTTTTTGCCCTTAACAACTTACCTTCTCCGCTTCATTTCATTCACGAACGTATCCTTGCTGAAGCAAAACGTATGTTGCTGTACAGTAATAAAAACGCCAAAGAAATTTCAGATATCCTGGGTTTTGATGATATGGCTTCGTTCAGTCGTTTTTTCAAACGAACGTCAGGTTTAAGCATTACTGAATTCCGTAACGAAAATCCACAGTCATGATTGCAATAAAACGTATTTCTATCCTCATTTGCTTCACATTTTTCACTATGCTTATTACCGGTTGCCAGGACAACAGGATATATAACATGCATGAGAAATGTGTGAAAAATGTTGACATTAAACGTTTCATGGGAAACTGGCACGAAGTGGCCCGTCTTTGTAATGAGAACAAAACATACAATCTTGAAGCCGTAACCCTTGATATATCGATGGATCCCAAAGGGATAATTCACCTATCTCTCACCGGTCATAAATTTACTCCTTACGGTCCTGTTAAACACTTAAGAGGAAAAGGAAAATGGAATGATGACAAGCCCGGTATTGTCCGGAATACTTTTTTTCTGAATTTTTACAGGGATTACTATATCCTTCATGTAGAAGAAGACTATTCGGTTACCATAATCAGCAACCAAAACGGGACCAGGCTGCATATTTTATCACGTCACCCTTCCTTATCTTCTGCAGAGGTATCTTCAATAAGAAGTAAAATCAGTTCTCTGGGCTATGACCCGGTCGAATTATGCTGGCTAAAAACCTATTTTTGAAACAAGTCGTTCAAAGCATTGAGTTTTTCATCCAATTCACGGCTTTTCTCTTTATAAAGATCTTCTGAAGACAGTTCAGTCCTAACACCGTAATAATACTTAATTTTTGGTTCCGTTCCTGAAGGCCTTATGGTAACCACAGTGTTGTCAGCGCAAATAAATTGCAACACGTCGGATCCGGGCAGATTGATCTCATACCTTAGATCGCTGACAAGATCTACGGTTTCCTTTTTCTTATAATCATGGAACAATACGACTTCTGATTCCAGGAGTCGTGACGGAGGATTTTCCCTGTAACGGTTCATTATGTCCCTGATTTGCGCCATCCCGTCTTTTCCCTTAAGTGTAACAGAAACCATACGTTCTTTAAAAAATCCGAAACGGAGGTATACTTCCCGCATAAGATCATTAAGCGTTTTGCCTTTTGAGGCTGCCCAGCAGGCAACTTCAGCCGCCAATGCACAAGTCACGACAGCATCTTTGTCCCTTACGTATTGTCCTACATTAAAACCGTAACTCTCTTCGCCACCGCAGATAAATAATTTTCTACCTTCGTTGTTGCGGATCACTTCGGCTATATATTTGAACCCTGTAAGCACATTATAACAGGCAACATCGTAGTAATCAGCTATGGATTTTAAAAGATCACTCGTAACGATTGTCTTGACAATATATTCTTTTCCCTTCAGGCGTTTTGTTTCATTCCATTTCTCCAACAAGTAATAGGTCAACAGGGCAGCTGTCTGGTTCCCGTTCAGCAATTCTATCTGCCCTGTATGATTCCTGATGGCTATTCCCACTCTGTCTGCATCCGGGTCAGTTGCCATTACCAATTGGGCTCCCGTTTCTTCAGCTTTTTCCAAAGCCAGTTGCAGGGCAGCAGGTTCCTCGGGGTTTGGAGAAACCACTGTAGGAAAATTACCGTCGTTAATATCCTGTTCAGGAACGTGAAAAACATTAGTGAAGCCCAGTTTTTCAAGAGCTTTGGGTACCAGCTTTACTCCAGTTCCGTGTAGGGGTGTATAGACCATCTTCAGATCACGGTATGTTTCTATGGCCTTAGGGCTCAAATTTATCAAGCTTAAAATCGCGTCCAGATACAAAGCATCCGCTTCTTCACCCAATTTTACGATTTTTCCCTTTCCTCCGGAAAATTTCACCAAAGAAGGAGAAGTTATTCTTCGTACTTCCTCAATGATCATTGTATCCAGGGGAGCAACCACCTGGGCTCCGTCGTTGCCGTACACTTTATACCCGTTATATTCTTTGGGGTTGTGGCTGGCTGTGATCATGACCCCGATATTGCATTGATGCTCCCTGACTGTATAACTCAGTTGTGGAGTAGGCCTGAGAGAATCATACAGGTAAACCGTAAAATCATTGGCTGCCAAAACCTCTGCAGTGATTCTTGCAAACTCCGGGGATTTATTTCTGCAATCATAAGCAATAGCAGCCTTATAAGGTCCGGATTCGTTCTTTTTTACGAAATCAGCCAATCCCTGTGTAACCATGCCCACCGTATAACGGTTCATGCGGTTTGTCCCGACTCCCATGACACCCCGTAACCCTCCCGTACCAAACTCCAGGTTTTTGTAAAACGAATCTTCCAGAGTCACAGGATCTTCTTCCATCAGCCTGAGCACTTCATTACGCGTTTGTTCATCGAACGACGGTTGCAACCATTCGCGGGCTTTTTCCATGATATTCTGTTCCATATTTTTTCAAATTATATTTTCAATTCCTTCCTGCCAATGGGGTACCGTGACCCCGGGTAACTGACTTATCTTTTGCGGACTCATGACGGTATAAACCGGTCTGCGAGCTCCTTCCGTATAGCCGGTTACAACCGGTAACACGGGAACCGGAATAAAACCGGGATTCTTTTGCCTGATCAGATCCCTTACTTTCAGTGCAAAAACGTACCGGCTGCAGCCTCCTCCTGAATTGGTATAGTGAAACAATCCCGCTTCTATGCGGTCTTTCATAAGTGAGAATAAAGCATTCACAAGATCCGGAGCATAGGTTGGCGAGTTCTTCTGATAAGCATCTACATACAACGGTCCGGTTTGGTTTCTGAGTAAACCGGGTACCGCGGCCAGAAAATTGTGTGAATACCGGGAATACACCCAACTGGTGCGAACTACAACTCCACCCGGATAGGCCAGCACTTTCAGCTCCCCTGCTCTTTTGGATGCCCCGTATATGTTTATGGGTGAAGTCTCATCTTCTTCTGTATAGGGTTTGTCTTTATACCCGTCAAATACATAATCCGTGGATAAATGGATCAAAACGGCCCGTGTCTTTTCACATGCTTGTATCATTCCATCCAGACATTCTGCATTTAATCGGTATGCCGTATGCGGATCTTCTTCCGCTTTGTCAACATGGGTAAAGGCAGCTGCATTGATCACATAGTCCGGTTTTTCGTTTGTAAGACACGACATTACTGCACGGGTATCTGTTATGTCCAGCTGTTCCCTTGAAAAAGCCGATAAGTCAATAAACTTCTGACCGGCAGCCATTTGGCGCACTATAGTACCTACACCTCCCTGCGCCCCTGTAAGAACCACTTTCATGTAAACAAAGATATTAAAAATGAAGCTACAAGGTACCCGGCACTTTGCTTATCTTTGCAAACAGACACCTGCTATGTCAAAAGAAGACTACAAAAAACGAATCATCCTGCTCCTGGCCGTTTCCCTTCTGGTCAGGGGTATTGTCGCCGCCCTGACAGAATTGGGAAATGACGAGGTGTATTACTGGACTTATGCCTTATTCCCGGACTGGAGTCACTTTGATCATCCCCCCATGGTCGGTTGGATAATACAATTGTTCACGCTAAATCTCCGGTACGATTCCGCCTTTGCCCTCCGTCTGCCGGCACTGATCCTGGGAACGTTCAATACATGGATGATCTACCGCCTGGGAATTCTGATAAGAAATCCCAGGACCGGTTGGTATGCGGCCCTGCTCCATACCGGATCTCTATATGCAACGATCCTGGCAGGAACTTTTATCCTGCCGGATACACCTTTGAGTACTTTTTACCTGCTTTCCCTGTTTTTCATGTTAAAGGCTTGCGGGTTGGGTTCAACGGAAAAAAAAGGTCCAAAACCTGTATTTTTTTTACCGGCCGGCGTCTTTGCAGGTCTGGCAATGCTCAGTAAATACACCGGGGTTTTTCTATGGGCGGGAACATTCCTTTTTGTTCTTTTTTACCGGAGGAGTCTCTTTAAAAATCTGTATTTCTGGCTGGGTATCCTGGCTTCAGCAATCCTCTTTTTTCCGGTCGTTATCTGGAACCTGACCCAGGATTATTCCAGTTTTGCTTTTCACTCTGAACGTATATCCTTTTTTGGAGAAGGCATCAAACCGTTCCTTTTCGGTCGGGAGATCATGGGGGAGTTTTTATACAACAATCCGGTTAATTTTATCATCATCATCTGGGCCATCCTGTTTTCATTCAAAAGAAAACACAAACAAGTTCCAACCCGGGATGCAGTAACAACAGGAACAAGGGGAATGATCCTTTTACAATCCCTTCCTCTTATAGCCACCTTTTTGTTCTTTTCACTCTTCAGGGAGACCCTGCCGCACTGGAGTGCTCCGGCTTTCTATCCCCTGATCCTTCTGGCTGCCGCAGCCGCCGATGTCCGTTCTTTGGAACGTCCGGCAAAAGCTTCGGTAGTGTTTCTGATCGTAGTCGTTTTAGTAAGCATAGTGCAGATACGGACAGGTTTTATTCCCCTCACGCTTCCATCCTCTGTTGCAGAAGAATCTGCACACGATCCATACAGAGAACTCGGCCGGAAAGATTTTACCCTGGATATGTACGGATGGATACAGCTGGGAGATCATTTTGCCGTTGTAAGCGGGCAACAGGAAGCTCTTTATTCACAAACCGGGGGGAAACAAGGCATGCCCCGGAAAAGCGCCATTTTGGCGCACCGCTGGTTCCCGGCCGCGCATCTGGATTACTATGTGGCCCGGCCTGCCGGAACGGTAGTAAAAACAAAGGGCCCTGTGGAAAGGACCCATAAATACCATCAAATCACAAGGCTCAGAGGCGGGATCGCCACGGGGGAAAAGCTTTATTATATTGAATCAAGCCGGTTCCCCGAACAGATATCCAATACTGTCCCGCTGGACACCTTTTTTGTGCATCGGTGCGGGAAACCCGTGATACGTTATGTGATCCACCGTTACACAGAAGAATGAAGCCTGTAACGGTCAGAGTTCTACCGTAGCAAACAACGTATCCACCATCACAGTGAATGTTCCCGGTTCCACCCGCCATTTTCCGTCAGCTCCCCAAAATTGCAACTGATCTTCCTGTACTTCAAGCCGTACCGTTTTGGTTTCTCCGGGGTCCAGACTGACTCTGGAAAAAGCCTTCAGTTCCTTTACCGGCCGAGTCATGGACGCATAATCATCCCTCATAAACAGCAACACCACTTCTTCTCCTGCACACGAACCGGTATTCGTTACATCCACAGACACTTGCAGAACCCCGTCTTTAAAATCGCCCGCCTGCAGATTGGCATACTCGTAGGTAGTATAAGACAATCCGAACCCGAACTCGTAAAGAGGCATGGGATTTTCCATAACAATAGGATGGAAGTAATGTGAAGGCATGTGATTGTAAACCGACAAAATATTGCCGGCTGATCTTGGGAAAGTGACAGGCAATTTACCCGAAGGGTTAACGTGACCGTAAAGTATCTCGGCAAGGGCAATGCCGCCCTTCATGCCGGGTTCCCATGCTTCGACCAAAGCATCGGCCTGCTCTGCAATCCATTCCACGGCCAGGGGATGTCCGTTATTCAGCACTACAATGCAAGGTTTCCCGCTATCCAGGATGTTGCGGACTAATTCTTCCTGAAGTCCGGGCAGGCGCAAGTTGCCGCGTTCAACATCTTCCCCGGACGTTTTATTGTTCCAGTCCTTGCGGTTTACGTACTCCCCAACAAATACAATATTCAGATCGGCACGACGTGCCATGATACCGGCACGACGAACTTTCTCGGGATCCATATACCGGATAGATTCGCCCTGGTCCAGGAACGTGAATTTTGTTTTGGGAGCTATAATCTGCAATCCTTCCAGGAAAGTGACCACATTTTCATCGGGTTGCGGAAAAGTCCAGTCACCCATGATCCCCTGTGAATCGGCATTGGGACCGGTAACAAATACATTTTTATACTTATCGCCGTCAGTAAGGGGGAGGATGCCGTTGTTTTCCAGCAACACAATGCTTTTGCGCGCCGCATCCAAAGAAGTCAGTACGTGTTCTTCTTTCATAAGAACCTGATCTACTGCAATTTCTTCAAAGAACGGATTTTCAAACAGGCCCAACCGGAATTTCATTTCCAGTATCTTTCTACAAGATTGATCTATCCGGGATACAGGAACCACGCCCTCTTTC
>Ga0265294_10004452_pt1 | contig 17525 bp, 21 predicted proteins | sample MunlanPumphouse3_FD_192504 | JGI IMG/M metagenome (GOLD analysis project Ga0265294, IMG submission 192504) | Groundwater microbial communities from a municipal landfill in Southern Ontario, Canada - Pumphouse #3 | ecosystem: Environmental > Aquatic > Deep subsurface > Groundwater | place...
AGGATAAAACTAATTCAGCCTTGATTTTCGATGTAAAATTTTTCCTCTTTTCCATAGCAGTTGTAAAAATAACTTTTATTTTTTACTGCTCGGTTTATTTGAGGGCTAATATTCTTTGACACAGTTTACTTTACAGTCTCGCTGGCTGTTTTTCATTTTGCACTGTATAAGTTATAGATGGTATTGTATGATAATTATCCTTTTTCCAAAATCTTAATAAGAAATCAATATCTTCTAGGTATTTTTTCCCAACACCTTTTGTAAAAAATGACAACTTAGGCTTACAATTATCAATACAGTACATAACCAATTCTGTTGACAAACTTTCATCCATCAATAAACGCATTACATGTTCTTCGCTATCTTCTTCTTTAAAATATGGATTTGATGACATTGGAAATGCTGAATTAACAGCCAATGCGATTTCGCTTCCACTATTCGGATTGAAGAAAGCCAATCCTGTTTCTGACACTTCGGAAAAATCCTTATGCGTATCATTTGTGCCAAAAAAACCATCATTTTTCGCTCTTTGTTTTGCCTCTCTAATTTCTTTTTCAGATAGATTTAAAGTATTATTATAGAATTCTATGTACCCTTTATAAAATTCCTCAATTCTCACTGATGGCAAAAATGCTATCTGTGAGCCATTATTAAAATCTTTAAATGCTGATAATTGTTTTTTTAGCATCTCATCTGTCTCTTGTTTTTGATGGTCTAAAAAATTGACCGCCATTCTGCTCTCCAATGAATTCTTTTCGTCAAGTATTAAATCAGGATTAAATGGCTGTTGGAAAAACACACCAGAAAACCACCATTCATCTTTCCACATTGCAATACCCATAAATAAAATTGTATCCAACTCTTTCAAAGTTTGTGAATGGTCAAAAGATTTCTTTGTTAGATTAAATTTTTTACTGGAAGCAATATGCTCAATAAAGATATTGTTATTATCCTGTCCTTTATACAAAAAATATCCTTGTATTTTTTTCGAGATATTTAGAAAGTCTTTATTAAGAAGATGATTTGTGCCTAAAATTTCAGAAACCCACTCTTTCCCTTTTAAGCCAAGTAACCTGGTATGAGCTTTATGTAGTGTTCTATCTCTGTTTTCATTAAGGAACATTGTTATATTATTCTCATCTTTGTTGTTTTTAATTATCTCAATTTCTTGTCCTTGTAATTTAAATAAAGTGTCAGGATAAAACAGGTAAGTTTTAAATAGCACTGTATCAATTAAATTTCGAGCAATATAAAAATCATTCTGTTTTTGGTCTATTTGATAAAACGTCTTTAAATATTCATTTTCTGGAGCAAACTCCCATTCTTTATCAAATACATCAATTATCTTCTCTGCCGTTTCAACAATAAAATCGTTAAAAGGTGAAATGAAATTTTCTTCTTGCACTGTATTTAAAAAATACCAGATTAAAAAACTAATATCTTGAGGATTAATTTCTTCTTCATAATACTGATCCAAATTATAAAATGGTAGTTGCTTTCTATATAATCTTTGATGAGTTCTCACGAAAGAATTCCATATGTTTGTTTCTGAAATCAAGTCTTCGAAATATGATGTTAGAAAGCAAGACAACAAGCTAATATCTGCATTATCCAAATATCTCTGTAGAAAGAACGATTGTTTATTGGTTGTAATAACCTTCTTTACATCATTACATATCTTGAGATAATAGCTGTCTGTTACAGTTTGTTTCCCGTATGGTTTTAATTCTAACCAGTCTTTTATACAAATTCTTTTATTCATTCAATTTTTGGTGTTATATTTTGTCTTGTCAGCTTGCAATATATTCGATAATTTTCACCACAAAAATTGTCCTTTTCATTTCAAGTCAATTTTGTGCATTATTTTTTCTTGTTTAATTTCAAGTCAATGTTTATCAAATCAGCAATCTTTGTCAGCGAATTATTAATCAGTTTGCATTTCTCTTTTGCTTCAATTTTTTCATTCAAGGTTTTTGCAAAGCTATGTACTTCTTGTAATTTATCTACTGGTAATAACGCACAACTAATACAATAAAAATTCTTTGAACGACCATCATCGAAATTAGTCAATAGATAGTTCAATATTTCAATCCGAACATTTTGGTTATCAATGAATATTTTAATTCCATTGGTTTTAATATAGTCAAGATTTGCAAAGACTTTTTTATGTGTCACAAATGAATCGAATCCGTCTTTTTCTGAGTCAAAACGCTTACATGGATAATCTTTGCAGTCAGAACAAACCTGTACTCATGATTAGTGGCACTAACCACTTGGCTGTTTTACCTCTTGAACAAAAATAACCGATTTTCCAATAGCTTAATATAATTTTCTTGGTTTTCTAGTGAAAGAAAAGAGGTTTTTATCTCTTGCCTCATTTTTTTTTCTACTTTGATAAATCGATTAAAGGTATTTAAGATTTGTTTTTCTGTCAATTGAAATTTTAATCCAAGGTTTATAAAATCTGTCTTTGTCAGTTTTCGTTTCTTTCCGTTGATAGTAAGCGCCGTTTCTTCGTTATCCTCCGGAAGATGCAGGTTTACATTCAATAAATCATACGCCGGCGACAGTAGCCATTCTTCATTGTTTAAAATCAAAGAGAAATTTTTAAGATGCATATCGTTATTCCCCGTGATATAGCTAAAAAAAATAATTTCAAAAAACCGAACTAGATCCATTAAAGTATTGGATGAGTGTTCGGCAACGGCTTTTCCCACCTTTTCCATAGAACTTTTGTATTTATCAAAAGCTTCCAAAATCTGAAACATGTCCAGCATGTGAATTTTCTCACCTGTTTCCGTCCGGTCTATACGTTTGGTAATATAAGCAAGCTCACCTGATTTTAACCGAATCAGCGAAGATGGAACTACGGAAATGCCACAAAGCTCAGCCATTCTCATAGTTAGATGCTCGTTTTCGGGCATTTGAGGATAAATCTCATTCTGAGGTTTGAGAATATAATTACCACCCAACGCACCCATGACGGTTAAGCGTCCCTTGTTACCATCTTGCAGAACGTTTTTGATAAAACCCAAAGAGAGTTTCGGCTGTACTCCGGGAACGGTTACCGAACTTTCAACTATTTCTTTGGCTAATTCAGCCATTTCAGCCATGGTGTAGTCCAAAACAGGCGGCTGGTTACTTCCGAAAAAGCGTGCGCTACACCGAGCGTGAAAATCAATCTCCGTATCCAATTCCTGATAGCAATATAAACACCTTTTATTTATTGTTTTCATCTATTATGGGAATTATACTTACCGCGCCGATGCAATTTTTACAACAAGCCAACAATAAACCCATACGGTCATTCTGATTGAGCTTCCAGCTTTTAGAGGCAATTTCCAACAACCACCCTTCGGGAATTAGTCCCTCAAAAAACGGAAACAACCGATTGTCCATATATACTTTATCGGATACGGGCATAGAAAATGTGATGGGTTGATTTGGAAAACGATGGATATACGCTTTGTCGTAGACAAAAAGATATTCGCCTTCATCGGTTTCCGTAAGGATTCCGACAAAATCGTCGTTATAGAATATTTTCCCCTGTCTCATCGCTCAATCTCCTTATGGTTTACAGGCGCCAACTTGCTCCCAAACATCATCAACACCTGATTCACTTTTGCCAAACTGAGGTTTTCTTTGCCCTGCTCTATTTTCCGCACAACAGTAAGCGCCACACCGGCTCTGTCGGCAAATTCCTGTTGCGTAAGCTTGGCCTCTTTCCGTTTTACTTTAATGAATGCGGCTAAACTTAATATCATAATTATATGCTTTTGCAGTTATTTTACGGCAAATATATATAATTATATTTGAAAGCATATAAATATAAGAAAATAAATGATTTTATATGCAAGTAGATATAGCGAAAGAACAGTATAATGTAAGACCCGAGCAACTACCTCTTGATTATTCCGGAGCATATGCACCAACTGATTTGATTTGAATATTCATTAACTGCAATAATTATATTGTCACGGTCAAGTACATAAATGTCTGATTGATGGAGAAGTTTAAACTAAATGTGAGCAAAAAAAGGGCAGCACGCATCAGAAGTAACTTGTAATTACAAATGATCCATTTTCAATCTTATAATAAGTGAAGTCTGAATTAATGAGCATGTTATACATATCAACGTATGAATCCTGACCAGGATTTTCTTTAATGTATTTATCAAATTTCTCCTTAATATCAAACGTAATCTGGTAAGTTAAATAGAAATCCTCATCATTCAATGGATGAGGTTTACTCCTAATATGATTATCAATATACTCAAACAGAGACTCACTTTCATCAGATTCATCAATATATATTACTCTGTCCAACGGAAATTTGAAGCCTGCTTCAAGGACCAGATCAAGAAATGAATGAACGTGAATTGTCAAATTTGAAGTGCTGAGTAATTGCTTTAAATAGTCACCAGCTTCAAAAGAAATGCCGATATGAACCCACAAAGGATCCTCTTGAGAGGAGAAATTAAAAGAGAATCTGATTAATCCTTTATCAAATCTTTGGACAAACAACACATTTGAGATATTCACTCTTGATTGATAGTATATACTTTTTAACATGATAAAGTTGTTTATATTCTAAAAGTGAAGTTAAGGAAAAAAAAGATTGAAACAAAATTAATGTATCATAATGCCGATAATGTAAGCCAGAGATTTTTTCTCTTTGCCGTAAAAGGTGCGTTTTTGCAATATCTCGGTTTCTTTGGTAGAAAGTGATTTGCTATTTTTCAGATAGTCGAACGCTTCGCAAAGGAAGCCCGCAGAACCAACTGCACCGTCATAAATTTTGTCGCCAATTTTTGGGGCAACTACTTTTACAATGGTTGTAATGAGCGGTCGGGGTGTGTAATATTCGCCACCGTTTCGCCCTGCATTGCCCATGTTTTTTATTTTGTCTTCGTACAAATGGCTCATTTCGTGCTTCGGCGTTATTTATGATTATTTAAATATTTGCATTTACGAATGTTTCATTGAATTGAGAATCATGGATATTGAGGATTTGATAAATGAATTTAAGCGGAAGATGATTATGTGGTTCCTGCAGCTGAGCGTTTCATAAACCATGAGAAGTGGTCTTCAATTCAACACTCATCGCAAAAAAAAAGCCGCCCATACACCATGGAGCGGCTACATCGAATGATATTGCAGATTAGGGCTGTTCTCGCGATAATCAGCTCTTCTTTTCAGGAACCCAATGGCGGGGTCTGTTTAATGCCAGATTCTCCGGCATGGTCAGCTCATCTCTTAGTTTAACATGCTGTTCCGGCAGCGCGCGGAACGTGGTTGGCTTGTACCCGTTATAGGATACCTTTATGAGTTTGTTCACACTGTAGAAACGGGGAAACGAAAATTCACCCTGTTCATTGGCAGTGGTTCCGGCGATCAGCACAGAGTCGGGTAGGGAGTAGATAGCCACTTTGGCATACTTGACGGGATTGTTGCCGGTGTCGGTTACGGTTCCCTTAATTTGGGCACTCATGGGAATTATCATCCCGATTAGAAACATTGTAAAAAGAACTTTTTTCATCACCTTGATTTTTAAATTGTACACTAATAAGACGTAGGCAATCAATCTTTGGTGACATCAAAAATGAATTTTCTTGCAGTTTTTAACAATATTTTTGATGATGCTGCGTCCACATCCTCTCCTTATCATGAGGATAGAGTGTGACAATGTATCTCCAGGACCAGTGTATGCCAACAAAGATCTCACACAAATATTGTGGATCGCTATTTAAGATATTCAAAGAAATAGTAACTTTGTTATATCAAAACATATACGATGAAAAAAGTCATTCTTTCTTTGCTCCTATTAGCAGCAATCGGTTCTCTCATGAGCCAGGAAATCAGGTATACCGAAGCCAGCGAACTCAATTTGATTGGCAAACCTTTCCCTGACACACCCAACCCTTATCACCGCGTAGACACTTTGATTTTCAAAGGATTCACGGCGACCGAAAACAATCAGGTTAGATGTCCGGTAGGGATGGCTGTGCTCTTCAAAAGCAACACCAAAAAAATAACCATCTCCACCGACTGGGGGTATGTCTATAACTCGGTTTCTACCATGCCAATCGCCTACAAGGGATACGACCTTTACTTCAAAAACGAAAGTGGAAAGTGGCAATATGCAGCCAGTAGTGCAGGCACACTGTCCCAGGATAAGAAGAGCGATAAATTTACCCTCATCGATAACATGGATGGCACTGAACATGATTTTATGCTTTACTTGCCCATGTACTCCGAGATCTACTCTTGCAAGATAGGAATTGATGAAAATGCTTCCATAGAGCCGTTAGAATCGAATTTCCGACATCGCATTGCTGTATACGGCTCGTCGTACACCCAGGGAGTAAGCACCAGTCGTGCCGGTATGAGCTGGCCCATGCAGTTCATGCGCCACACCGGTTTACAGATTGTTTCGTTAGGGGCAAGCGGGCGATGCTTAATGCAGCCTTATTACACCACTGTCCTCGAGGCCATCGAGGCAGATGCCTTCCTGTTCGACACTTTCTCCAATCCCGATGCAGATATGATCCGTGAACGGTTGTTGCCCTTCATCGAGCGGCTCATCAAAGCACATCCGGGCAAACCGCTCATTTTCCAACGGACCATCTATCGGGAAAGAAGGAATCTGGACACGGCGGTGGAAAAAAGAGAATCTGCAAAAGCGGAGGCAGTGGAGGAGATGTTCTACGAAATAAAAAACGGCAAAGACAAAGCCAAATACAAAGATGTCTATCTGATTACACCCAATGCGTCTGATAACCATGAAACATCGGTCGACGGAACTCATCCCGATAATTATGGTTATTCATTGTGGTACCGCTCAATCGAAGAACCGGTTAGAAGTATATTGACACAATACGGCATCAATTAAATCCCCCTTGCTTCGAAAATTACGCCATTTCTTATTGAAAAGCTGTATGCGTGAACCGTTTTTTTCTTTCTATGTGCATGCTTGAATTGCCTGTGCATGCCTGATTCGCCGTAACTCCTTCGGATATGCTTCGGATATGCTTCGAATATAAGTCGGATATACTTCGAAAATATCCGGCGAAGAAAGGTTTACTTACGGCTAAAATTAGGCCTTGATATTTGCCATCTACGGCTATGTAGATGGAGACATTCGATGCCAAATGCGGACAAACCATACCTTTTGGAGGACAAATGAAGACAAATGGAACCGGAATTTGCTTTTTCGGATTAAGATTGTTTACTTTGGAGTCTGGATATATTGTTGATATTCAATGAATCAGTTTGTTTAACGATTAAATGTAAGGACAATGGCAACAATGAAAAATGGCTTGTGGGGAGGTGTCACGGGCAAGATTGGTGGCGTGGTAAGCGTTTCACGCAATGGTGCGTACTATTTGAGGAGCCTGCCCGGGCATGTGAGAGATCCCCAATCGAAGAAGCAGGTCACGCAGCGTAGCCGGTTCACGACAATCCAGGCATTTTTGAAAACATTTACTCCTTTTATCCGAGTTGGATTCCAGTCGGAGGCGTTGGGGATGAGGAGTGCTTTCAATGCTGCCATGTCGTACAACGTACGGCATGCCGTGAAAGGTGAGGTGCCCGATTTTGAGGTCGATTATCTCAATGTAGTTGTTTCAACGGGGCTACTGCCCGTATCTCCCGTCCTGTTGTCTTCCGTTGCAGAGGGGGTGCTGCATGTGGAGTGGGAGGAATGCAGTGAAAAGCGGGCAAAGAAGAGAGACCAGGTGATGCTGCTTGCTTACAATCGTGAGAAAAACAGAGCGGAGTTTGATCTGCATGCCGGTAAAAGAGGTAGCCTGGCTACCACCTTACCCTTGCCGCCGAACTGGCAGGGCGATACCGTGGAGACCTATGTCGCCTTTCTTTCGGCCGACGATCTGACCCTGGTGTCAGACAGCCAGTATGCCGGCCGGCATCGGGTGGAATGATAGCTACTTCAACAGCATCTCTTTTATCTCTGTCCTGTAACTTTTTGATACGGGTAACTTATAGGTGTCAATTCCTAGCAGGTTGCCTTCGAGCGAGGTCACCTTATCGACGTTCACCACGAATGATTTGTGTATCTGAACAAAGTTGTGTGGCGGCAATCTCTCGATGAATGCGCTCAAGGTAGCATGGGTGATGTATCTTTTTTTGGCCGTTTGTATTGAAATATAGTTATCGAGGGCTTCCACAAAGAGGATGTCGGCAAAATCTACTTTTTCGTATTTCTGTGTTGTTTTGATGAAGATTGATTCGGGTTGTGACTCATCTGCTTTTTCTTTCACAAACCAGTCGTATACTTTGTTAACGGCTTTATAGAACCGCTCAAATGAAACCGGCTTCAACAGGTAATCGGCGACCTCCAGTTCGAACCCTTTCAGCGCATATTGTTCGTAAGCACTTACAATGATTACCTTGGGCGGATTGGTCAGCCCCGAAAGCAATTCAATGCCAGACAGGTAAGGCATCTCGATATCGAGAAAGATCAAATCGACGGGTTGCTCTTTCAACACGTTGCCCAGTTGAATGCCGTCCTCACACAAGGCGACAAGTTCCAGGAAATCGATTTTCTCCAGATAGCTTTGCAGGCCTTTCCGGGCCAGTGGCTCGTCGTCGGTTATGACACATCGTAATTTCACCATTCAATCCTTAAATTTGTGATAAATGAATTGTCCTTTTTCTTGGTTTCAAAGGTATACTTATCCGGGTAAAGCAGATTGAGTCTTCGTTGTAAGTTTTCGAGGCCAATGCCGAAATTCTTGTTTTTCGTTACCTGTGCAATCTCTGGAATGGAATTCTCCACGGTGAAACTGAGGCCTCCCTTTTTCAAAAGGGCCTCAATTTTTATCCAATAGTCGCCGCCCACATATTTGTATGCATTCTCTACCAGCGGAAACAGCAACAGCGGATGTATCGGTTGAACATTCAACTGCGGGTCGAAACGAACGGAAAGATGAAACGTCTCCGGCATTCTTACCTTCTGGAAGGCAATATAATTGCGAATGAACTTCAGTTCCTGTTCAATCATGACGGTTTGGTTGATGTCGTAAAGCTGATAGCGCAACAGTTCGGAGAGTTGCTCAATAGATTTTCGGGGCGCTTCATTCTCCTCGTCGATCTGGAAATAGATCGCATTGAGCGCATTGAATAGAAAGTGGGGATGAAACTGCACCTTCAGGAAATTCAGTTCTGTCTCCATCTGTGTATTCTTGATTTGCTGTGTCAGCGTCTTCTGATTGACATACGCCTGGAGCAAATCACCACCTCTGAATATCGAATAGTAAATCACCAGAAACAGCGTCACCATAATTTCGGCAATAACCAGGTCGTCGATGTCCACCGGATCTCCCGTCATGAAATGTACGAGATAAAGAAAGGGTATGATGATCAATATTCCGGAGAGGGTGACGATCAAATACTCCGTGATGAGTTTTTTCAATGAGAGCCGGGTCTCTTTGGCTTTCTGACGTTTGATAAAATAGAGTAGGGAGAATTGAATGAGATAGAATATGACAATCACTGAGATGATTTCTATCAGATTCAGCACAAGGGGGCGTTCCCAGAATTTGGCTTCCTGGGGCACATCACTCACCAGGCGAATGGTTGTCATAACCAGGAGGCCAAAGATGACCGGCGAGATCCAAAACCATGCATTCCTTTTTCTCATACGTATTGATTTACTTGCTACAAAGATATTCGTTTTGTGTCAATCTCTTTTTGATTGGGACTCTTTTTTAGATCGGAGCCTTTTTTAAACCGATAGGAGAATGAAATACCAAAAACGGCATGGTCGTTGAATTCATCGGTCGAGGCATACCCTCCGTTTATGATTCCCTTTACCCGGGTCCGGTTGGTATGAAACCAGTCGTTTGAAAAGATACTGAGCGTGGCGTTCCCATCGAAAAAGTTCTTTTGAATACCCCCCGAGATCTGGTATACCGGCATCACGTCGATCTGGCCGTAAGCCATGCGGCTGTTGTAGAAGCCGCTCACTTCGCCCGACCATCCCCACGGTAAACGAATGCGGTTTTGAATGCCCACCTGAAAGGTGAGGCCGCTGTTTTCCATGGGAACACCATTCTCTGTCCATCTGTACCTGTTTTGCACCAGTTCGGTGTGGATGTTCGTATGAAACCAATCGGCCAGTGACATTCCCGCCGCATCACCCTGTATGCCCCAGGAGTAGAATGATGACATGTTGGTAGGCATCACCAGGACGCGTTTTGTGCCCGGTTGAATGTTGTACGACTTGATGATCGCCTGACGGGTACGGGTGTAAAACAGCCCCAGCTTATATGCTTTGTGCAGGGTGTAGGCCAGGTTAATGCGATCGGTAAACTGGGGTTTGAGCTCGGTGTTACTCTGTTCGTAGGTATAACTGTCGAAAACGTAGACGAAAGGGTTTAGGTCACGATAATTGGGCCGGTCGATCCGTCGGTCGTAGGTGAGCGTGAATGCATTGTTTTCCGATGAACGCCAGCTGACCAGCATATTGGGGAAGAGGTGCGTATAGGATTGATCGATTGCATCTGTGTGGATGTTGGTGTTTTCGGCCCGTAGGCCGATTTCTGCAGTCACGGCTTCATTTTCCAGTCTGCTGCTGAGGTAGATTGCATTGATATTCTCTTTGTAAAAGAAGGTTGTACGTAGTTTCGGGTCGTTGATCCACTCTTCGTGATCCATTTTCTTGTAGTCCGATTGGTTGTGGATATCCACCAGATCGCTTTTTGCCCCGGCGTCGAGTTGCCATCTGTTGTTGAAAGGGTAAGCCAGGTCCACACGTCCCGAAACCATTTTGATGGTTCCATTTTTCAGTGCATGAGAGCCGGTGCCGGTAGAGGTCCCTTCGCCCGTGGAGATCAGGTCATGATGCATCTGAGTCTCATCGATTGCATAATACAACCCATTGGCCGATGCCGAGATCTCTTTCCCGAGAGAATCAATTTGATGCTGGAGATAGAGCGTTGCGTTGATGTTCTTGCTGTGCTGTCGGTTGTCGGTACGGGATGAGAGGGTGGAGTCGGAGGGTGATGCGAGCGTATAAAAGAGAGAGGACAGCGAGCCGTTTACAGTTTTCTCCCCGATGTTCCCTCTCATGCTCATTCCAACGGTTGTTTGCGGATTGGCGTAATAGTCGATGCCTGCATTGAAATAGTGCGACCGGTTGTTTTGTTTCCGATAGGAATCCTGGTCAAAGAGGATCTTCGGCTCGTTGGCAATTTCCGGATACATGCGGGTAATCATCAGATCCACATAATCGTTTCCACGGTAATAACCGTACATTCCACTCATATTCAGCTTATTCTGATGATACCCTAGCGAAAGATTGTTGTTGCTTCGTCCGTACTTACCTTGTTCGTAGTGGGTGTTGTAGTTGATGTGGTATCCTGCGGAATGTTTTTTGAGGGTGTAGATATCGATGATTCCTGCATTTCCGGCTGCATCATGCCGGGCAGAGGGATGATGGATCAGATCAATTTTATTGAGTGACGATGCTGGCAGGGAGATCAGGTAGTTCACCAGATCGGTGCCACTGAGGTAAGAGTCTTTGCCATCGACAAGAATTTTCACACCCGATTTCCCATTCAGGAACAGGGTGCCATCGCTGTTGAGAATGATGCCGGGCATGTTCTTCAACACCGAATAGGCACTTCCCGAAAAGGTGGTGGGTGACATAGCCGGGTAGACTGTTGTTTTTTCGGCCGTGATCAGCAGGGTCGGCTTTTGTGCCTTGATCACCACCTCATCCATCAGCTTCACGTCCGGCTGAAGGGTGATCGTCATCTTCTTCTCGGGAACGACCTCCAGCGGTATGTAACCGATAAAAGAGCAGCTCAGCAATTTGGTGTCGGCAGGGATCTCCAGTTGAAACTCACCCTTCAGGTCGGTTGAAGTTCCTGTTGATGTCCCTGGTATCACAATATTCCCCCCGACCAGCGGAGTGCCCGTCTCGTCGAGGAGTGTTCCCTGTATCGTCATTGATTGTTGCCCCCATAGCAGGGAGAGACCGAGACATTGAATCAACACAGCGCATAACATGATCTTTTTCATCATTCCCTTTTTTGATGCAAAAGTAGGTTTGCCTCAAAGGTCATGTGAAATTATTTTGGCGAAATGCTGTTTTTTGTGGGTGAAAGGCTGTCAAACTTTGTGTAACATTCTTTATCAAGCCCCATTCTAATGTTGACAATGTGGGTGCACATCAGCCCGCCCTTTTTCTTTTTGTATCATTGTTCATCTTCTCCTACGTTCAGTAAGGTGATCCCTGTCAGATCGGCTAAATTGGTTTTTAAAAAAGCATAGGTTATTTTATCGGCTTTACAGTCGATAAACTCAACCTGTTTCATTTTCTTGTTATTCTTAAAGAAGGTATTAATCAATGTGACATGTATGAATTTGACTTTTTTAAAACCACAATTTTCAAAAGAGCATTCTTCTAATCTGCCTTCAAAAGTAATCTCGCCAAAATATGTGTCGGTAAATGAGGTGAGATTCCACAAAGTATTCGTGACTATACTATTTTCAATGCCGCTTGATTTAAATTTACTCCTGGTGAAATCGGCACCTGTAAAGTCGCAGTTTTGTATATAACTGCCTGTAATTTCCGTTTCTCGGAGCGAACAATTATTAAAATGGTTACTGCCCAAATTCGAGTTTTGTATATGACTTTTACTGATGTCGGAGTTTGAGAAATCGCACTGGACCACATTGTTGTTTTTTAGAATAAGTCCCGACATTTCCGAACCAATAAATTGACAATTCAGCATATTTGACGAACTGAATTTCTCATGCAGGTTCTTTAACCCTGAAAAATCGGTATTCACCAAATTCAGCTTAGACAGATCCCAACTCAGATTTTTCTTTTGTTGCTCAGTTGATAATTCCACATATTGACTTTCCAATGGCTCACTTGTTGACGTTCCGGTGACCGAGGATTGAAAACTCTCTGAAAAATAGTTCAAGTCCACACCCAGTATTGCGGCAAGACGATCAAAAGTTGTAATGTCGGGCATTGATTCTCCACGCTCCCATTTACCCACTGCCTGGGGACTGATAAATAGTTGTTGAGCAAGCTCAGTTTGAGAAATACCCATTTTCTTGCGTGCTTCGGCAATTTTATTGCCAATTCTTTTTGTTTCTAACATACGTTTAATTTTAAAATTTATGATGAAACAAAGGTATTTTGATGCATGCCTTAAATCAAAAAAAAGTAGTTATTTGTAGTTGTAATCTAGCTACATCTGGTTGTATTTTGCAACTAGCAGTTTCAATGATTTATGATTCATTCATAATGAGAAAGATCTACATCAAGTACATATCACCGAATTGTGTACAACATATGGAGGTTGTGATCCGGAATAGTACTTGATAATTGCTATCAATTATCCTATCTTTCTGCAATTACCAACATCTCGAAATCATTTGTTGTTAATTTATCCGCACGGGAAAAAGCACCAAGTGTTGCGCCGAAAATCTCAACTTTTTTGAATCCCAGCGTTTTCAACAACCACGTGATTTCACTGGGAATATAATATCTCTCGTTACATTCGAGTTCTTTTTCAATGCCATTGTCATCTACAACTTTGGTAATATTGTAATCTCTGAATGTCATCAAGTCGAAGGTGTTCTTGTGATAGGTCGCATTCCCTTCGTCGGTAGTTGAAGCACAAAACTCTTCGATAGAATTAAATATTGGGAACAGACCATTGAGTGTAGTAAAAATAAATTTTGCATTTTCCTTCAACGACCTGGAAACATTTTTAAGAATCTCATAATTCATTTCATCCGTTTCCATTAAAGGGAAACTACCTTCACACATCATGATTGCTACATCAAAGTGTTTGTCAAAAGGCAGATCTCGTGCATCGTGTTGTAAAAAAACAACTTGCACTCCATTTTGTTTTGCCTTATCTCTTGCTTTTTCAAGTAAAGATTCGGACAAATCAATTCCGGTCATTAAATAACCTCTCTTCGACAATTCAATGGAATGACGCCCAGTGCCGCATCCTACATCAATAATTTTTAATGCTTTATTGTGATTAATTTCTTTCTCAATGAAATCACATTCACCCATTGTCCCCTGTGCAAAACTTTCGTTGTCGTATTTCTCGCCGTAGTTTTCGAACAACTTTTCATACCACTGTTTCATGTTATTTTCTTTTGTTTGTATGCAACATTGCATTCCCGTAAATCCTTTTTAAGGTAAATCATGTCAATGAGCTGTATGTCACCATCGAACATCATATTTTCCTACTCATCGGCCAACAGCAACAAGTCAAGAAAATCTTTCTTATTATCTTTAATAATTTCTATTTTCACCCTTTCTCTGCTTTCAAGCATCTATTTTTTCTGTTCTCTTTTTATTACATTTTCGGCCATTTTGATCTTTGCTAATCCATAAACAAATCCTGATATAATAATTACCTTCATAATCAATCCGCTCATTAGCAACTTTGGATCGAGTAGACCTGTAACGATATAGATTATAATCAAAACAATGAATCCTAAGAGCAATGAGAAGAATGGCTCTTTGAAAGAAAGAAAACCAAGGCCTATTAACGAAATGCTATATATTATAGTGACTATATGAATTGTAGTATATTGTGCAGACATTAAGAAAATGATTGAAACTAAAAGATTAATTCCTCCAATAATAAAAAGGACAAATCTAGCGTAATCAGCACTCTCAATACCTTCTTTAACTGTTTTCAACTTTTTGATTCTCTGTGACATGAATTTGTATTTATCCATGTCATTTCCGCTAAATGGATAGCCGCAAGAACAAATATCCGTTTGATTCTCGAATTCTGAGTAACAATTTGGGCAATATACTTTTTTCATAAATAAATGATTTTATAATTTGTCCATATTAGTTTGTTATTGATGTCAAAGCAAATAATCCTGCTTTTTTATATGATTAAAATAGCTTTTTGCCGTTTAAGATATTAATGCCAAATTCTTTAGCGACACTACTCTGCTTGAATGGATTGATTTTCTGCACTGTGCCGTGGTATCTAAAAAACGTACCTGTGTTTTTAAACCAAAAGGTTTTTCCTGCTTTTACACATTGCTCCCGAATATCTAAAACCCAATCATAATCACATATACGAGCCTCTCGTCCTGTTTCACCCCCTACGGTAACATGCTCAATTCCGTCAAGATAAGCCGATAAATCAATAGCGCCCAAAAGTGGCGCTGTTGCTATAAATCTCCTTTTAATGGGGTAGGATAAAAACAGGGGCAGTCGATAATCAGCCAATTCCTGATTTTCAATTGTGCACCCTATATTCACATTATCATATCCATCACCCCAATCGGTTGGAAGAGAAACATTAAAGCGATCAATGCGTTTGGTTAAAATCAAAAAGTCAAGGTCAGTCCGCTTCTTTATCATTGCCCAAGCTTCTGCACGCCACTCATCCGCTTCTGCAATAAAGAAATCGCTTGCAAAACAAGTCGCAACAATCTTTCCGCTTTGAATTTTATAACTGCCTTTTGTTGTTTTGGCGATAGGTTTATCAAATTCGTCCGTTTGATGTACCGTATTTTGTCCGTAACGTTTTGAGAAAGGGCCATAGAAATAGCAGTTGGTGCAACCATCGCTTATTTTATAACAACCTGTCCAGGGTTCCCAATTCATCTCACTGTGCGGCCAAAGGTGTATAAAACTCAATCAAATTTTCTTCCGGATCTCGCAAGTGAACGACCCTCATTCCCCAGTCAGGCATATCGATCGGTTCATTAATAAATTGAATGCCTTTTTCTAAAAATGTCTGATAGGTATCATCCACATTCTCTACTTCAAAAGAAATCATTGATTTTTCCCTGTAACCAATTGGTTGCGTTTTTTCCACATTTCCTACCGCTGGAGCCATATAATCTGAAACGAAAATGGCCAATCCTTCAATGCCGTCAGCCACTTTAAATGAGGCATAGCATCCGTTTTCATCTCCCCAAAGGGGTTCTAATCCCAATTGTTCTGTGTAGAACTTAAAACACTTTTTGTAGTCTTTGACCAATAATCTTACGTTGCTGAATTTCATAAAATATTCAATTTAAATTTATTTCTATTGCATTGTTTAATGTGCTTTATTTGCTTTTTTTTCAAAGAGTTTTTTCAATTCTGAAAGTTCAGATTTTGTCTGTCTTATGCGGTGTATTTCTTTTCGAGGTAATTAATAATTTAATGCATTCCTCCAATAGTTTCATCATTTCCTGCGTTCAGCATGATGAAAATCACAATTTTGGCTTCCTTGATGATGATTGCTCTCACCTCAAAATTTCCCGCGCTTCCGTTATGACTATTATGCTATCCACATCAATGAATTATCTGTGTGTTTGTATGAACTCTTTCTGTTTCGTTGATCAGTTCAAAACATAATTCATCGATATTTTTCATTTTAGAATGGAAAGCAGAAAGGTTGGAAAGGATGATCACGGCTATTTTGTCGTCCGTGTTTAAAGTCATTGAAGAAGAATATCCACCTGTCCCTCCATTATGCCAGACTAAATCCTTCCCACTTTTGGATTTTAAGAGGTGCCAACCTAAACCAATTTTCATGTTTTCATTGACGGTGAAAGTTGGTGTCCGTGTCAATGCAAGCTCTTTATTTTCAGGGTTGAATTGGGCATTTGCAAATTTAACCAAATCTTCTGTTGTGGATAAAATTCCTCCTGCTCCTGACAACACGTCCCAGGACCAATTGGAAGTCACTTCGCCATTCATATTTTGTCCTTTTACAAGTTTTTCGTTTAAATTTTGGCGACTTATAAAAGAACTTCTCATGTTGTATTTGTCAAAAACTTTCTCTTGTAACAATTTTTCAAAGCTCGTTTTTTGCGTTAATCCAAGTGTATAACCCAACACTCCAGCTCCTAGATTTGAATAAGAGTAAATTTTTGCAGGTTCATTTTCAAGCTTTAGAATATTTGTGAGATATTCATCCAATTGAATTTTCCCATAGTTTTTATAGGGATCGATTTGATTTGCGAAATCAAAATTTTCCGGCAACCGAGGTAAACCCGAGGTGTGATTTGCCAGGTCCTTAAAATTCAGTTTGATGTGATCCTTAAAAGCAAATGGGTAAACCGAATTAATTTCATCTGTCAATTTGATTTTTCCTTCTTCCACGAGTGAAGCTAAAACAGTCGATGTGAAAACTTTTGTAATAGAGCCAATTTCAAATACCTTGTGATGGTTTTCAATGGGTCTTATGGTGTCATTGAGTTTTATAACACCGTAATAATTGGTTTCTCCATTTTGAATGATAGCAATCGAAAGTTGTGTGCTTTCAGGAAAATCTTTTGTTTTTGAAAAAATGATCTTGGAAATGTCATTTGGGAAACTTTTCAGTCCGTTTACAACATGAGTTGATGCATAGGAATCTTGCTGGTGACCTTCACATATCAAGTTCATTGTCAAGAACGATAGGAGCAGAAGAGATAACATTTTCATACGTTAACTGTCAGGTGTTTGGGACTATCCAAAATTTTGTGTAAACTGCAAACTACAGGGTTCAGGTTTTAAACTTG
>Ga0265294_10004453_pt1 | contig 17525 bp, 7 predicted proteins | sample MunlanPumphouse3_FD_192504 | JGI IMG/M metagenome (GOLD analysis project Ga0265294, IMG submission 192504) | Groundwater microbial communities from a municipal landfill in Southern Ontario, Canada - Pumphouse #3 | ecosystem: Environmental > Aquatic > Deep subsurface > Groundwater | place...
CATCAAAGGTGTCTTCGTCAAAGGTGTCATCATCAAAGGTGTCTTCGTCAAAGGTGTCATCATCAAAGGTGTCTTCGCCATCGTCTTCTTCGTCAAAGGTGTCATCGTCAAAGGTGTCTTCGCCATCGTCTTCTTCGTCAAAGGTGTCATCGTCAAAGGTGTCTTCGCCATCGTCTTCTTCGTCAAAGGTGTCATCGTCAAAGGTATCGGTGTCTTCATCTTCAAAAAGGAAGTCTTCACCTACTGCACTGACATTGTCAGAAGTGACGTCATCAAAATCATCACTAGAATTCATGCCGTCGTCGTCTTCAGCAAAGGTATCACTCATATCATCGTAGTTCATATTATTGTCTATTGCTTCGTCGTCTTCTACGTTGTCTAGATCCACCTGATCCAGCTCGTCATAAAAACTTTTATCCATTTCAGTTTCCTCTGTAATTATTTCTTCGAACTCAAAATTTTCTTTTAAGGCCTGATTCTCCTGTTCTACAATCTTTGTAATTTTATCGAACATCTTTTTTACTTCCTTTATTATTATATAATAGTTTTCTTAATTCTGTTTATAAAATCTAGAATGTACGGCATAACTACAAAGCTTTTAATGTCTCCAGTGAAATCCATACACTCTAAATAGTTTTCTAGATTATCTTTATTAATCTTATTGTTGAAACTTAGTATTACAAAATCCTCTAAAGTACACTCTTCACCATTATTGTAAATTGTATTACTTTCAATCCTATCCTTGAAATCCGAAGGAAACACTTCTATACTCCCAGATTCAGCAGGAAACATTATGAAATTATCTTCACCTTCAAACCCCAATTCATTTCCTCTATTAGTATTCCCTATTACATTCATGGTAAACTTATTTAGTTTAGATATCCTCTCAGGTTTATCGAAGATCTCATAGATGCTACCTGAGTAAGACTTCATTGAATTTACAATTATGGTGGACTTCCCTAAATTTACTTCGGATAAAAATATACTATTTAGGATATCTTTATGATTAGGTCTTCTGAGTAGATCTTTTTGGATGACAAATTTCGTCCAAAGAGGGTCATAACATTTTTTACCTAAGTGAGTATAAAAGAAGTAGTTCATAGGTTCGTATAGGAAATTTTCGTTAAGAAGATCCAATAAGGAATTGTAATAACTATCCAGTAACTCTATTAGAACATGATTCTCTTTTGTTAGTAATAAATTTGGTGTATCATAGTTGGCAATGTATTCTTCTGAGACCTGTTTTTCTATGTTCTCTTTCTCATAAAACTCTAAAGAAAATTCTATTTTATAGAAAGTTTGTCCGGATATTTTATCAAAGTTAACCTTTACAACTCGGAATAGATAGTTCTCAGGTAACCCCTCTAGTATAAAATAGTCATCCACTAAAGGTTCTATCTTCATATCAGGGGGAACTACAGCTTCTTCATTTATCTCAGTCATCATACCCATCTCGTCTTCTACTATATCTAAATCGAGATTAGGGAATTGGTAGAGTACAAAATTCTCTATCCTGTTGTATTTAATAGGAGAATGAGAACCTATCATTTCTATCGCAGAATCTAGAGTAGACTCATGATAAGAGGCTACACTATTCTTAGCATAGTACGTAACGAATGTTGATCGACCATCAAAAAACCTACTGTAGTCTTCAGTGGACTTTTTTAAATAGTCTTCAATCTTTTGTTGAAAAATTTGTTTTTCAGAGTAAGGTGTTAGTTTAGCCATATCATTTTCCGTTGTTATTTATTTTGAAAGACCAGATAGCGTGACCCGCATCGTAAACCTTATAATATTTACTTTTGTTTTTCTTTACGCTATCTTTCTCAAGTCTTCTGACTTTATCATTCCTGTCTATTAGAAATTCTCTAGGTTCTTTATAAGATTTGAATTTAAACCCCACTAATTTTAAATGCTCTTCTAAGCCCCATCTTCTGTCTACGAAACTAATGATTTCTTCTGTGTTTTGCGGGAGTCTACTTATACTAAATTTCCAGAGTATAGAGAATAATGACTCTACGTCATACTCAGGTAGGGAAGCGACCCTAGATAATACTATTTTATTTTTTCTATTAGACTTTTTAAAAGAGATAACCATCAGTAATTCGTCTTTCTCGTAGATTCCGAAATAAAGAAAACTTTCAGCATCGTAACTCTTCAAAGCATATTCATATAAGAATTTCTTTCCTACATTAGGATCTAATTTCTCACAGTTGAGATATTCTTCATTAAAACTTCTTGTGACGCCAGCTTTCAAGATTCTTTTGATCAAGTTCTGCGTTATACGTTTTTTCTTACTACAGAAGTTATACTCGTCAGAGAATACCTCGATTAGTCGTATTCCTAATTCAGCGCACTCTTCGTGTTTAGATTGATGAGAATGTTTGTCTTTATTGAAATGACTAGAATGATAATATACCCCGTCATATTCTATAGCTATCTTGAGACTAGGTATATAAATATCCAGCTCTTTATTGTTTTTAAGAAGTCCTTGAAAATTCAATAGGATATCTACATCAGGAAGAATAGATGCCACAAATTTCCCTAGGGAGTTTTCATTGTTAGATTGCCTGATGGGCCCACATTGTTGGCATTTTTTAAACTGATTTATATTTTTAAAACTTAAGATAGACTTTGGGGCCACCAGAGACTGGTGACCGCAAAGCTTATATTCTATTAATATTTTAGTTTCATCATTTATATAGTCCCCTAATACTGTTATAGAGTTCTTATATAAAGAGTTTATCTTATTTCTAAACCACTTATTATTTTTATTAACTTTTCCAGAACAATACGGGCAAGTGAAGGAAGGGTCATTTAAGTGTTTAATTCTTATTCTAAAAATATTGTTACATATTTTATGTCTAACTTTGACATGTGAAGAGGAGGTTCTATATGAGTTAGTGAGTATGTCATAATCAGGAGGAAATTCAACTTTTTTTTCTTTTTTATAAGACATTATAATGTACAACCCGTTTTATTCATTTATTCGGTACCACCGTAGTATATCTCAGAGACTTTCTTTTTTAACTCCACTAGAGCCTTATTACCCAGCATATTGTTAGGTATGTCTACGGTCATTCTGGTTATCACAGAGAGAGGAGAGAATATGGCATCTATAGTTTCTTCAGGGCGGAACTCAGAATAAGGCGACATTTCCTTTGGAATAGTTTCCGTCACGATAGTCTTGCAGGCTCCTTGAAAGGTGATCTTGTCACCTAGGTGCATATGATCGGCATGCTTTATGTAGAATTCTATAAGCAGGCCGTCTACTTCTCTGCTTTTAATCTTTCCAGAACTCGTACTATCGTATGCTCCAGTAGATGGTAAGAATATATTAGGTTTCCCTAGTAAATTTAACTTCTTAATCTTTTTTTCTCTCTCTTTTACACCATTAGTATAAGCTCGTATTAACTTTCTTACACTATCGGAAAATTCAGTTAGTTCTCTATTATAGTAGAACCTTATATCAACTATAACCCCACTGTAATGAGCTTTTTTAGAGGTGAATGAGAGTTCCTTAATATCTTCTTTGTACTTGTCCCCTATTTTATCTATAAGATTTATAGCGTCGCTATCATCAAATACTGTTTCGAAAATAGCTAAAGGACTTCCTACCTTAACATGATCCCCTACCTTGACTATACTTTTTATGTTAGTATCTACACCGATAACTAACTCTTCTTGCATAGTAACATGGGAGGTAAGTTTTTCAGATAGATTTTCAGTAATTAAAGAACCATCTTCCATAGTACCATCTAGACATAACATCGCAACTTTAGTTAACGTTCCAGTGGCGATATTTATATCGTTCCCTTCACCTTTAAAGAAAGTATTGTTTTTAGCAAGAATATCACCTTCTTTAAACTTCTGACCAACCTTATAATCGGTTTCCAGATTATTACTAATATAAAAGCCACCTTGCGAGTTTTTAGATATTTTATCTGATAGATCAACTACGTCTTCGAACCCATCTTTATACTGGATGATCAGTAATTTATTCTTTTCATCTATTTCTTTGATATGACCATCTTTCTTGGCCACATGTATGAAATCGGAACCCAATACAAAAGGAACCATACGTTCTACACCAGTACCAATTAATGGAGCATCAGTGTCGTTAGTTGGAATTATATGCGAAGTCTGTCTTACATTAAAGGCTGTTCTCATAGGGTCTGACATAGTTGCATTGAATGGATTGATTAATTCCGCAGGTGAAAACATGCCAGTGGCATCTAAATTCTTATCAGGTTCATCTGCTAAAAAACCTCTTAGTGACTTAATTGAGGTATTATAGGAAAGGTGTCGCACAGTTCCTACTTTAGAATCAATAGGTGAAAAACTTCCGAAAACACCCATCATACTAGGATCGTATGACCTGATGTCAGGAGTATAAGCATCTAGACTGTTTATCCCACCAGGACCCTTCCAACTAGCTACGCTGCCTTCCATTAATTCGTTAGATATATTTAAAACACTGTATTCATTGACTATGTTTTCACTAAGTAGGTTTTTCAAAACTCTGTCCCTAGGTAAACTAAATGAACCCGTCATTCTATATTTATTGAACTCACTAGCTAATGATCTGAACAATATCACTGGTAGAGTTTCTAAACCTCTAATCCTGTAGTTACTCATATTATTTTTCTGTATATAATTAACGTTGGATAGTAGAGTATTAGCTTGTAGAAGTAATCCGGTAATATCATTTGGTAGATTCATTTCGTTTAAGATCTCAAAAGTAATGGGATCCACCATCCTATCCAAGATTAGTCTAAACCCCTTTGCCACGTTCCTACTTTTATAAGTTTCTTCAAAATAATCTAGATAAAATTCAGTGCTATTCAAAGAGGATATATTATATTCCCTAGTCGGAATCTCTCCTAGAGCGTGTAGGAGCATATTGTTTTTAGACGAATTATCATATATGAAATTATAATCCTTAAAAGGCACCAAAGTTTTCGTTAGTCTTTCTGATTCAGACAATCTAGTATTTTTATCTACTAGTTTGTAACTTACTTTATATTTCTCTAGAAGTTTAAAGAAACCGTTATAATATGCTAACAGCATCAACAATGATATTCTTCTTTTAAGAATACCCACTGTAGAGAACATGAAGCTCTTACCGCCCTTCTTAACCTCTGTTAGTAGTGCACTTTTGAAATCATATACTGTGTTTATTTGTTCACTTATAAACTCAATAAGACCATCAGAGATCTTTACGAAGTTTTTACTAGCTACACTTTCCTCTAGTAATGTTAAAATATCCTCATAAACTGCCCCTGTGGAGGCTTCAACTATGTACACCTTTTTATTTTTAGGGTTATACCCTACAGGGAAGAATTGACTGCCCCTATTACCCATCCCTACAGTATGTTCCATCTCTCTTCTATTAAAGTTGAATATGATGCCATTCGGGAGAGAGATAGTGCTGTATTGCTGAGAGATATAGTTATACTCGCTAGTATTTACGTATCTACTGTTACTCTTAAGGTTATCACCCGGTAAGATCTTTACTCTGCTCTTTTCTAGGTCTTTCTTGTTGTTTTGTAGAGCTCTTATGAAGCTATCGGTATTCTTGTCTAGCTTATTACCTTTTTTAATTATCTGGAACTTATTATAATTGGTGCAGACGAAAACTTCATCAGGTTTATTTTTGATCAAAGGTAAGGAAACAATCTGTCTGGTCATAGTTTTCTTTCCACCATTCAAAAATAGATACCGTTCATCAACTACCGTAGGTAGGTCTACTACCACCTTGAATAACTTCCCTTTTTTATTTCTATAATTAACAGTATATGTAATCTTATAATTGAGATTATCAGAAGTGTCCTCTGAGGTGATGCTCTCCACTATCATAGGGTCTTGAGGATCTTTTTCAAAAGCACTAAATGCTTTTACTATATCACTGTCAAGAAGCTCTGATTTGTATTGTTTATCTAAGGCTACTAGTGAAGATTTTTTAAATTCTTCATGAATTACATCGGTCTTAGGAAAACTTTTTACTTTAAGAACAGGATCTTTTTGATCAGCTATTATACTATCTATGGTGGCTTCACCGTACTTAGCGGTCTTTCTTTTTTCCTTTATTTTCTCAATAGTGGCAGTTTCTACTTCAGTCCAAGTCGTATCTTGCTGTTTACCTGATAGTTCTTCAACGTCACTAAAAACTCCTGCAAGAGCTATATCGTCTGCTGGAGGCTCCTCGTCTTTCTCCAGTGATTTTCTAGTGATAGGCTTGGTATTCTTCTCTACTTTTTGTTTTTCCACAGAGATTTCTTGAGGAGTATTATTTTTTGAGTCAGTTTCCACTTCTTTAGTATATCTTATTTTGGAAGGTACCTTTATTTTCAGTGGAGTACTAGAGTCATCACCTACAATATTAGCTATATCGTCTGCTGGAGGCTCCTCGTCTTTCTCCAGTGATTTTCTAGTGATAGGCTTGGTATTCTTCTCTACTTTTTGTTTTTCCACAGAGATTTCTTGAGGGGTATTATTTTCTGAGTCAGTTTCCACTTCTTTAGTATATCCTATTTTGGAAGGTACCTTTATTTTCAGTGGAGTACTAGAGTCATCACCTACAATATTAGCTATACTACCAATCTCCTCTTTAGTGAGCTTCGAGATTTCACTGTTATTGATTTTTAGCATAGTTAATATAAATGTCCTGGTTTTAGTAGCGGGAAGAGGATTATCAGACTTGAAAGTGTAGATATATTTATATCTGGTATTGTAAAATATAATCCTGGCGTCCGGTAGAACAGTGGGGCTATATATCCCATCATTATCCAATATTCGTTGATACATCCAACTAACGGGTAAAACATGCTTCATAGTGAATATTTTATTTTTCAAAAACAGTTTGAAATCAATATTATTGATGGGATTAGATATAGAACCTAGTTTATCCTTAGGCAAGATTAGTGATTTGATATAGTCATCAGTCGGATCATACCCCAGCCTATTATATTCTACGTTAGTTATATCTAACGGCACGACTATATATTGAGAATTGTAATTAGCAAACTGAGGGTCATTGAGAATCCCGCTTATTAGCTGATCCATTAATTTATATTTTTTCACACCTCTGGCATTAATTTTGAGGTTGAAGAATCTTAAGATAGGAGTTAGATCTACTATCAGATTTCTACCCCTATATTGATCCACACTATTCCGTGTTATAGAAATACCAGGGTATTTCTCTAGAATATTCTTGTAATACCCCACTCTATCAAAAGTGGCGGTTTTGTTTGCTACAAGAAATTTTTTCGGAATATATAATGAGTTATAGTAATTCATATTGAACAACTTCCCACTTAGGAAGTTGTCAAGATCTTTTTTAGAATATCCTAGAAAGAAAATGAGATTACCAAATCTCGGAGTCTTTCTAGTCTCCAATATCTCTATTACAGAATTTGTATTGTATACTCTCTTAGGGGATAATTTAGATACTAACATATTTATATTTCCTAGTTTTTCATTTTAAATATTTAAAGATATGTTTGCATAGAATGGATTACATTCCCTTCTGCAAAGCTTTTTTAAATTAAAAATGATATAAAATTAATTTAATCAAAATTACAAGGAGTACCAAATGGCCATTAAGAAAAAAATCAAGAAAGCAGTCGAAGCAGATCTGGATCTGGACCTTCTCGAAGAAGACGTAGAACTCGAAGAAGACGGTGAAGTAGAAGATGAATTCGAAGAAGAAATCGAAGAAGAAATCGAAGAAGAAATCGAGACTAAGAAAGTCGTGAAGAAAGCTGCCCCCTCCGTAAAGAAAACCGCTCCCCCCGCTAAGACTAAGAAAGCTGCCCCCTCCGTAAAGAAAACCGCTCCCCCCGCTACGACTAAGAAAGTTGTAAAGAGCAAGCTCTTCCAGGGAAAAACCGCAAAGAAAGAAGTTAATTTGGATGACGTAGACATCCTCACTGCGACCGACTTCGCAAACCTTCTGAAACAAAAATTGTCAGATGTGTATCCCTCAATGAGCCTGGCTGACGCAGAGAAGATCCGCAGAGCTTTCATTGAAGTGGGAGAAACCCTAATCAATAAGAAAGTGAGCTTCACTATGTTCTTTGGTAAGAGGATAAATATTCGTCTCACTAATGAACGGGTGTACGCTCCGATCAAGGGAAAAACCGACACCTATACCCTGGTGCCAGAGCACTATGAAGCCAAGTTCCGGTACCATATCGACAGTGTCAAGATCCCTGGAAAGGTGAAGAAAGACGGGACATTTATCCCGGCTAAATAAAAACATTAACAAAAACTAGAGTGCTAATACAGTACTCTAGTTTTTTTTTTATCGATTTACCTATGATAGTTAATAATATCTAATAACATTAATATTAATTACTATTACAATAATAGGAAATATATATTATGAGTGCCTTTAGAAAAAAATACAAAAAGAATAAAAAGAAGGTTAGTAAATTTGACCCTCAAAGTGCGAGCAAAAAGAAAAAATCTTTATGGTTACTTAATGTAGGTAAATCCATATTGAAAGCTGTTCCTGAAGTAATTACTGATGAACTCCCTGAAACCAAAGATGCTATTTCGGGGTTCAAAGAAAATTTTATGGAAGGTGGGTCTCTATCAGAAACCATAGGAGCTTTTAGAACAGCAGCATCTTATTTAAAAACAAGAACTTGGGATGAAGGTGTAAAAGTTGCAACCAAGAATGCTTGGGATTCTCTGAAATCAGGAGATTTCTCTCAGGAGAATGAAGATGATTTCGGAATGGATTTTGACGATGACTTTAGCTTCGATGAAGATGACGGTTTTAAAGAAGACAATGACAGTGATTTTGGTAGTGAGGAAGATGAAGAAGATAGTTCATCTTCTTTTTCAAGCACCAATATAAAATCTCAGAATATTGTCGGGTTAGGCTTTGAAAGTTCGAAATCCTTAGCTAGAGTGGAGCAAATGTCGTCCTTAAAAGTTAGCACCGGTGTATCAATGATGTTAGGTAGAAATATCTTATCCATGCTAAATGTTCTACATACCGACCTCAAGGTTTTCTACAGCTTCGCTAACAATGCCACATTGAGCTTTTATAATGCAACTAACATGTATCAATCAGCTATGCTGACAGCTCAAGAGAAACAGATTAATAGCCTAGAGGAGATCAAGTCTCTTTTGGAGGACGCTAATGAATTTAGCGGAATAAAGTCCGCCAAAGAAAGATATCAGAACAGTGAAGACAATGTTAAGACTCTAAAAGAGAAATTAATGGGAACCCTTGACGAATTTATCGGAGAAGGGTCTATATTAAGCGACTCCATAAAACCTATCTTACAGAATCCAATCAAATTTTTAGCCAAGAAAGGAGTCAATAAGTTACTTTTCAATAAAGAGTCCAAACGTCTGATAGGCGATATAGACAACATCATGGCAAATCTTCCTCTAGCCCTAGTCCGGCAGATTGAAAGTTGGGAAGGGTCTGGTAGCATGTTCAAAGAGGGTATCTTTTCCCTGGTTAACAAGCGCGCGAAAGATTCTAAGTTAGACCAATCTCTGATAGATCCTAAAAAAAGATTAATAAAAGGTCCTGTACCGTTTGATGGAGATACTAAGCAATCCATAATCGAAGTGATACCCTCTCTACTATCTAAAATACATAATGCTACACTAGGGGTATTTAGAAATACATCCACTAATAAATCTAGAGAGCTTGATGACGGTGATGAACTAATCTACGACTACGAAGTAGGAAAATTCATAAAAAAGAGTAAAATACGGAAACAGTTAAAAAGTCAATTATCCGATAAAATAATGTCAGAATTCTCGACTACTGACGCGGGTGGAAACCTTGTAGATAAGACAAAGATTTCGGCTGATTATGATAATATGTCTGAAAAAGAGCAAAAACACTTTGATCAGACTCTTTCTAGCTTTATCTTACAATTCGCCAAAGATCCTAAGTTCTTAGACGCCATTCCTAGAGATGATTTCGGTTTTTTTGATGCTTCTGCTTTAGAAGAGATTATAATAGCAAAGAATCCCAATTTTGACAGAAGAACACTGAAACACTTGGTACGTACAATAAATTCCTTAAATGCTTCCCAAGTATTGTCTTTAAGCGCATCTATGGTAAAAAGTAATAAAACAGTCAATAATTACTTAGAAAAAGAATTTTCATTAAATCCTCTAAGTGCTCACTTAGAAGATACTAAAGAAGATCTAAAAGTAAAGATGCCTGACTTGTTACACAAGTTTTCTAAGTTTAGTAGATGGAAGATAGATTACGATGCAGTCAAAAATATAACCGACCGTAAGGTAGAGGAAGAAACTCCTAAACTTTATAAAGAATACATGACGAAATTTAGTAAAGATGAATTTAAGCATGTAAGCGATAAAGAAAAGGAAAGATATTGGGAGAATGATAAGGACGAGGTCATCGAATCCTACCGTCAGAAGGTCTATGAAGAAGAACTAAGCAAAATAGATACTTCTAGACAACTTAGTAAGTTTGTAGAGATTTATGGGGACAAGTTGAGTCCTAAAAACTTCGAAGCTATGGTTAAGAAATATGAAGATTTCACTGATCGATCCAAAGAAGCCATACAATTATTTAATAAAGATATAATGGGTGATTCAGACGAAGAAATCTTTTATAGTTCAGAACGTTACAAAGAGATGCTTAGAAGAGGTGAAAAAAGTGCTGATGGCGGTCTACGTGGTCTGGTGGAAAACCTACTTAGAAAGGTCAGCGGTACAGCTTCGGATCTGGCTCTCGGAAAATATGATGAAGATGATCAGATGGTTAAGACCTTAGGAGGACTTCTAGGGGATGACTTTGACGGCATCTCGGAAAAGGCTCTCTCAGTACTTAAATTTTTAGGTATCAAAAAAGGTCACCCCACTAGCGGTAGCACTGACAAGGGTCATGAAAACAATAAGAGCGGTTATTTTGCCAGCGGGGGTTATGCTGAAGAAGGAATAGGTGAATATGCTGATGGTGGCTCAGTAAGAGGAAAAACTCCAAAAGAAGACACTGAAGATAATCTTCATGTAAAACTAACCAAAGGTGAATTTGTATTAAATAAGAAAACCACTAGTATAATAAATACTATATTCGGTAAAGACTTTTTAAAGACTCTCAATAGATCTAAAGATAAAGCAGGAATACGAGATTTCTTCTTTAGTAGATTTGGAAAAGTGGATGCTAGTGATACAGAAATGAGAACACCCACTGACAATTCTATTAAGGGTATTCTTAATCTAATTCGCATTGACGTAGCTAAGATAGCTAAGTTATTTACATATAGTACAGCTAAGATTATTAAATCTTTGGATTCTTTTAAAATGGATTTCAGTAATCTAACTAATATATTCTCCAAATTCAAATTTAATTCTCTTAAAAAGGGTAAGCTCAACAGAAGCGGAGTTAGTTCTGATACAGAAGAACAGACATTAGAAGAAGGGAATGATCTAAGCTTTCTACAGAAAATGTTTGACAAACTGCCGGGTGGAAATCTTATATTATCTATGTTAAATAAATTGCCTAAAGGAATTAAAGGCGGTTCTAAGAAGCTACTAGGCATGGGTAAAAGATCTCTAGAAATGGGAAAAGGTCTTGGCAAAACCATGTTAGGTGGTCTGTCTTCCTTATGGAACACTGGTAAGGAGTCCTTCAAATCTGCAGCCGGTGGTGGCTTAGATCTTATTAACGGCGGGATAGCTGGATTAGGAAAAGTCGGCGGCAGTGCTTTTAAAGCCGGTGGAAGTGTTCTAAGTGCCCTAGCTACCTTATTAGGTAGCGCCACTAAAGCTGGAGCAAATAGTCTCGAAGGGCTATTTAAGGGAATAAACAAACGATTCAGTAGCAGGTCCGCTAGCTCTGAAGAACAGCCTACAAACGAGGGAAACCTCTCCGGCAAAAGGAAGTTTTCTTCAACTAATGGAATAGGTATTCTTTCTGATATCAGAGAGGGTATATTTGATATATATGACATTCTTAACGGTAACTCACTTTCAAAACTATTCATTGGAACAAAGAAAATATTAGGGAATATATTAGGTTTTGGAGGAGATATACTAGGAAAAGGACTCAACATTGGTAGAAGACTGTTCTCCAAAGGTAAAGCTGGATTCAATAAAGGCAAGGATGCAATATATAATAAGTTCTCTGAAAAAAAAGATTTGGCGAAGAATGCCTATAAAGATACCGAAGGTACTAAGTCTGAGAGGTTACTAAAAGCCATTCTTGTTTCGGTTGCTCCCTCCAATGTAGGTAACTCGGATGTTAAAGGTATAGATAAAGACAGTGGTCTAGAAAATATTAATACTAAGATCTTACAAGGTAAATCTAAAGACAGAAAAGATAACCCTCTAAAGAAATCCTTTAATGAAATGAAGGAAAAGTTGAGTGATCAACTAGATAAAATAAAGAAAGGGCTGAAAAAGATGTCCCCTAAAGCCTACGATTGGCTAACTAGTAAACTAGGAAAAGGGGGCAAACTTCTACGCTCCTTGGGCGGTAAAGCCGCTGGAGGTGTAAAAGCTTTAGGCGGTAAAGCTGCCGGAGGTTTAAAAGCCTTGGGGGGTAAAGCTGCTGGAGCCTTGGGGGGTAAAGCTGCCGCAGCTAAAATGGCTGGAGGATTAGGCGGTAAAGCTGCCGCAGCTAAAATGGCTGGAGCCTTGGGCGGCAAAGCTGCCGGAGGTTTAATGGCTGGAGGAAAGCTAATAGCCGGAGCCGCTCCTGCCTTACTATCTAATCCTGTTGGATGGGCTGTACTTGGTACCGCCGCTGTTGTTGGTGGGATTGCCGTTTGGAAGAAACATAAAGACAGAGTAAAGAAGTTTGAACTGGCTTACGCTAAGGAAAAAGCTGGTCAAGATATACAAGCCATGATGTCTGAATGGCCTCCTAAAGAACAAAAGGCCTATCTTAAGTGGCGTGAAAAGAAAACTAAAAAAGAATATAATAAAGATAAGGATACTTCTAGAGATGGTTTTTGGGGTAAATTGGGCTTCGATAATAAAAAAGGTTTCATGTATAATGCTGGTAAAGCCATAGCTACAGGCGGTGTAATAGGTATGGCTGTCAGAGGAGTTGTCAATAGGAAGAAGGAAATTGAAGAATTTTCTAATGTCAGACAACTCATCTTCCAAAAGAATCCTGAATCAGAGGCTAAAGCCAAAGAAGTAATAGATGGTTGGTCCACTGAGAAACGTGAAAGATACGCTAAATGGTTAAAGAGTAATACAGGAGAGGAAGCAAGGAAAGCTTATGAGAAAGATCAAAAGCTGAAGAAATTCCTTGTATCCTTAAATCCTATTATGAGAGTAGGTATGATTATTACAGAGGGTGTTAAAAAAGTTAAGAACATAATGAATCGCGATATGCTATTCAAATTGTACTATGATAAGTTAAAGGCTAACCCCAACGATTCTACTATACCTCCTTTCATCAGGTCTCTCAGTGATAGGGATAGACAGAAATTCCAAGACTATCTGAAACTACGAGCCAGGAAAGAAAATGCTGAAGAAATGTCAAAAATAGATAAAGATGGTAATATTAGAAAGGTAAAAGCCACAGCTCTAGAATTGGAATCCAGTAAGTATGTCGGCAAGACTGGTTTATTCGGCTTAGGAAAACATGACGTCTTAAATAAGAAAGGGGAAAAGGTTCTATTCAAGGCCCTAGACAATTTAATTCTTGAATTGAAAACCCTCCCACAAGATGAAGCATTAGCCAAAACCGCTAAATGGGTGGATGGGTTTGCCAGTGATTTTATAGGGCCAGTTAGTAATAGATCAGCACTATTTCAAAAGATAGACGCAAGGCTCAATAATTTATTCGCTTCTTTTAAAGATGGAAAATACAATGCATCTATTAGCGGAAGCTCTATGAATATTGAAAACCAGTTAAAGAACTCCGTTAATATAAGAGGTAGTAAAGCTGCTGCGGCTGTTGAGGACAGTATTGAAAGAACTGTAAAAGGTACTAAAGAATTCTTCAATGACGCAATAGGTAATCCGATGTCAGACTTGTTTAGTGGTCTTGCCTCACCATTTAAAAAGAAGGGTATGAGAAGAGGTGGAGAAGTTCTAGGAGACAAAGGCGGAGAAGACGAGAATCATATAAAGGTCTCTAGAGGTGAATTCATTGTCAATAGAAATGCTGTTAGGAGTCTGAAAGATAAATTTGGTAGAGGATTCCTAGATGACATTAATAAATTTGATGGTTCTAATAACTCTATGGCTAAATTCTCAGATAATGTGTTAGTAGGGTCTCAGACTTCCTCTAATATCCGGAATAAATCTATACCCTCAGCCAGTGAGACAAATCAGTTACTCTCTAATATGCTTCAAGTTCTACTGCAAATTGAAAGTAACACCAGACAAGGATACGGCGGAGTTTCTAGAGAAGACCTAGAAAATGCTATTGAGAGAAATAGAGCAAGCTCAACTTCTTTAATTGGTAAGGTTGCTAATTCAATGGCCAAAAACATCGATGCAATGTCTAAATCATCTTTCTTTACAGGTAACAGCTCTAGTATGAAGAGAATGAGCAGGATTAATGAGTTCTTAAAACGACCTCTAGTATTAAATTTAGGATCAAAGGTGGGGGGTTAAACCTCCACCTTTTATAAATGGTAATAAATATGGCAACAGACTTTGAAACAAGAACAGATAACAGCGCTATTGATAATACTGCTGTAAGTAGACGGATGAATAAAGAAGGTGGAATAAGAAGAAGAATCTTAGGTCTCCCACCTGCTTACACCGCTGTAGCAGATTATCAAAGACGCATCTATGATAAGACAATATTAGCTGATTTCCCTATAATAAACTTTACACCTGGTATACTAAAATACAAATCTGAAATTGCTGTCCACATGAACGCTTTAAGAAACATAGTAGCTTCAGACTTACTTCCTATAGAAACTGACGGTAGAAGAACTTATTTTAAATACGCCTACCCTGAATACGCTAGATATTTAAATATTCTGGCTACTAATGTTTTTAATAGGATGATGAATACTGGGGCAAAAGCTGCCTACTTGACTATACAAGATATGTTGGAACTGAATAGCAACGATCCTATATTTTCTAACGATAGTGAGTATATTCAGGAGTATGCAAACTTTAGTATAGATGAGAATGATGCTTTACAGAAACTTAGAGAACTCAATACCAGCTTAAATAATGAAGAAACAGACCCAGGTGGAGGTTCCTCTTATGGTGCCGGGGGTAATAATAATAATATTGAGAGTAATCTTAATCAGGATACAGTCAAAAAATTAATGGGAATAACATCACCCTCCACTGAAAATCCTCAAGTCATACAGTCTGAAAATCCTCAAGTCATACAGTCTCCGAATATCAGAACCTATGGGCTATCTTTCTTCTCTGATGCAGGCACTGTAGCAAATGATTCGATAGACAATAGCTATACAGAATCTGAGTTAGAGCGGAACTCTAAAGCCACCTCTGATGAGATGAGAGAAATTAGATTCTCTATGAGTAACAGTAATATATTTGGTAAGGTAACTGATATAATGAGTCGTATCCCCGACATACTTAATCGAGGAGTGGGTACTTTCACTACTCCAGGGGCTATTTCTGCCATCATGAGAGGGGCTAAGATGACTTTCCCGAAAGTATTCGAGGATAGCAACTTCTCTAGATCTTATTCCATATCTTTTAGATTTGTTAGCCCCTATGGTGATAAATACAGTATCTTCCAATATGTATACTTGCCTATGTTATCGTTACTCTGTATGATACTTCCTAGACAGATCGGTACCAGTAGTTATATTGCTCCGTTTCTTGTAAAAGTAGATTTCCCTGGAAATTTTGCTGTAGATATGGGAGTTATTACTAGGATGAGTATAGAGAAGGCGGCAGATAGCAATAGCTGGTCTATAGATGGGCTACCTCTACAGATGAATGTAACTATAGATATAATGGACTTATACCCCGTGATGATGATGGCCAGATCAGGTAAATTCATAAATCAAAGTGTATCGATGGGGGTTTATCTGAATAATTTGGCAGGGCTCTCTTTAGACGTGGAAAACCCTATAGGAAGATTTTTTGAAAGTAGATATGATAGGTTTATGAGCAGGGTAAACTACCTAGCTGATACTCCTGAACGTACTATAGATAATGTAAAGGATAGATTCTGGCATTCCTTAAATCAGACATTTAGAATGTAGAATTCAATATATAGGGTTAGTAAAGAGTATCTTTACTAACCTTATTTTTATATAAAAAAATACGAGAAAAATTATATTATAAATGGCAATAGGAAATACAGATGAACAGAAAAGAAGAAATCGAGGGTTTACTCAAAGACGTAGGGTTCAGATGCCCTACAGGATCTTTTAATTTCAAAGATATAGAAGAAGAACTCTCTGCACTCAGTGATAAAGATATTATTAGAATGAAGAATATTATTACTTACAATGAAGACAATAATGAGAAAAAGGTAATAAAATTTACATACTATACAGAATTTAAGCCAGCGGAAAGGCCTAGAGCTGCTCCCGTATTTGACAAAAGTACTAAGCAGTTTAAAGGAATTCGAGTATACGATCCTACAACTAACAGAGAAAGTAAAGTAGATTTTCGAGAATCTATGTTATACTTTGTAAAAAACGAAGGTCTGCTGGAGACTGATGAAGATGGTAGGGTGATGTTGATTAAGGGCAACTTCTCTATGTACATTAATATGTATAAGAAAATACCAGGAAGTTTCTCTAAAGCGGAACTAGTACTAGCCGAACTAGGATACATTAGGCCAGACACCAAACCTGATACAGATAACATAGGTAAGAATGTATTAGACGCTTTAAGTAGATACATCTATTCTGATGATAAGAATAATGACACACTGTTAATAAGAAAACTATATAGTGTAGTACCTAGACTAGAAGTCACTATTCTGTACCGTAATAGTAAAGTTAAGACTAAGAACATAAAATTATGAGGAATTATGAAGAAACTTGAAACAACAACCAATTTAAACAATAAAGACTTTCAAACCTTAGAAGACTTGCTATACGTTAAAAATAATCTAAGAAATATATATGGCAAAGTTATAGTTAAAGAATTAAACTATATAGTTAGTAATAATTCCCTATTAAAAGTAATCAGCTCTCTTCCAAATGAAAATGAGGAACTGGCGTCAGTTTCTTACCATGTTAAGCTTACCGTGAACGACTTGAAAGACTATTATAATATTAAAGAAGGTTCAACTAGAGTAAAAAATAGAGAAGCTTGTAGGAATCTTAAAAGAGTAACAAGCTGTTAAAGATTTTTATGAACTCTTAAGAGTATCTAATAAATACTCATATAATATTCATAAAATTTTCTCTAAACAGTTTAGCTCCCATAGCAGAGTAATCTGTTATGCGTACAAGGTGAATTGCTGGAAACCCCTAAAGCTCTTAGAACTACAACATAACCTGTAAAGGTAAGTGTGAATGTTACGAAAGTAGAAAAAATCTAAGAGATGGTATATGGTTAAACCCTAAGTACTGTTATGTAATGGGCAATCAGCAGCCAAG
>Ga0265294_10004454_pt1 | contig 17525 bp, 12 predicted proteins | sample MunlanPumphouse3_FD_192504 | JGI IMG/M metagenome (GOLD analysis project Ga0265294, IMG submission 192504) | Groundwater microbial communities from a municipal landfill in Southern Ontario, Canada - Pumphouse #3 | ecosystem: Environmental > Aquatic > Deep subsurface > Groundwater | place...
AACTTCTCATGGTCGAATAGCCCGTTCATGATGACAGTGTAATAGCTCGTGCGTGCCACATTCAAGATTATGATTACGAGCAAGATTACGATTACGAATCACGGACCCCAACAGAACTGCCATGCGCACCCTCCACCTCAAAGCCTTGCGTATGCCTCTAAAAACCGTTAAGCTTAGGCAGTATTGATAAGGTTGTATGGGTTGATCCTCCGCAAAAAAGGGGATCGGGATTCATTTCAGGTGGTAAAGCGATGGCAACTGGCTTCAAAGAGATCTCCTCCCAAAAAAGAAAAATTGACCGTGTGCTGGCGGTCGGGCTGAGCCTTCTGGCGCTGGCCGTGTACGCGCTGACGCTGTCGAAGGGGGCTTACCCCGGCGAGTCCGCGCGTTTGATGGCGACGTACAGCGGGCTCACGCCGCTTGAACTGCCTCTGCATCCGCTCTGGGGATCGATCGTTTCCTGGTTAAGTTCATTATCCGTTTTCACGCTGCCCGTTCGGCTCAACCTGTTCAGCACATTCTGCACGGTGATTGCCGTGGGCTTGCTTTACCGACTCATGACCTTTCTGATTCACGAACTCATCTACGAGGAGTATTCGGTTGAATATGCGGCACGGGTCTCGCAGTGGGCCGGCGCAGTCGCGGCGCTTGCCTTCATGTTTTCCGTTCCCGTCTGGCAAGCGGCGACGCGGCTCCAGTACCAGAGTTTCAACATGCTGCTGGTGCTGACCGCCGCATCGCTCCTGATCTCGTATGCGGCGACCCAATGGCGTGTGTTCCTCGTGCTGTTCGCGCTGCTGCAAGGCGTCGGCGTGGTCGAATCCGTCATGTTCATCCCACTGGCGCCGGTGTTCCTTGTTTTCCTTGTTTTTGTCTTGTGGAAAAACGGCCAGCTCTCGCTGCAGCGCATCGCCTGGATGGGGCTCCTCTCCGCCGCAGGGCTCAGCCTGTACTATTTCGCGGCGCGCGGGTTTCTGGCCACGCATGACGCCGAAGCGCTCGGTTACGCGACGGCCATGGATGTGATGGTGGAGGTCTGGAAAACCCAACTCCACGAACTGCGCTCCGGCCTGCCGCGTGTCAATTGGCTGATCCTGCTGCTGATGAGCGTCGTGCCGTGGCTGGCCGCCGCGTTCGCGGCCTTCCGCGCGTTGAACAACGAGCGGTCTTGGAGTCAGTACATCCTGCACCTGACCGTGACCGTGCTGGTGGTGCTCGGCCTCTGCAATGCGGCGGCCTCGCCGTGGGAGATCCTGAAACCGCTGGGACGCCTGCCGGTCTGGGCCTACACCCTGCTGGCGATGACGGCTGGCTATCTGGCCGCCTATTGGTACCTGTTGCTCAAGGTCGAACGTCCCAGACGAGGGCACGCGACGTCTGTGTTAACCAAGCAGGCCGGCGACTGGCTCGGACTGATCGTCACCTATCCGTTGATCGTGATCGTCGTTTTCGCCTCCATCATCAACGCCTTGGAGTGCCGCGGCGAGCGCGGGGCCTTCGCCGACCGCTGCGCGGGCGAGATTCTTGAACGGCTCGGGTCCCGCACCTGGTTCGTGACCGACGGGACGTTGGACCCGCATCTTCAGATTCTGGCGCGCGAGCGCGGACAGGAGCTCAATCTCCTTTGCCTGCAAAACGACATGAGCCCCTTCTATCTCAAATGGATGTCGGAGCAGATTGAGCGCAAAAACCTGTTCCCCGCCAGCGAGATGCAACGCATGAAAAACACGCTGGCGCTGGGTATCCTGCCGTTCATCCAAGATTGGTTCGCGATGGACAAAGAGATCGAGAAAAAGGTGGCCGTTTTCGGCGTGCCTGACTTCTGGTACACGGCCGGACTGACCCCGGTTCCTGAATTCTTCTTCTTTTCCGGCGCCCGCGACATTCAGCCGCTCAAAGAGGTTCCGCTCTTCAAAACGTACATGACGTTCTGGAAAGAGATGGACACCATCCTCGCCGCCAGCAAGAAAGCGAGTCTGGACCCGACGGTGCGCCACCGCCTTCACCTGCGGCGCCACATGGGGTTCGTCGCCAACAACCTCGGCGTGCTGCTCGAGGATCTAGACCGCGAAGACGACGCCTTCGCCGTGTATTCGTATGTGCATGACACCATCGATCCCGAGAACATCTCCGTGCTTTTCAACCGCTTTGAGATGGCGCGCCGGGGCGCGGCGTCCGCCAGCGCCAGCAAAGAGGTGATCGAGCGCGAACTCAAAGACTTTGTCGCAAACTTGAAGCAGCAATACCCCCTCTGGTCGCTCTCGCGCTATTACGGCTACGTCCGATCCCCCGAACTGTTCGCACGGCTCGGCTGGGGCTGGGCCCTCTCGGGGCAGACCGGTGCCGCATTGGCCGGTGTTTCGCGCGCGATCAATCTGTTGCCGACCGACCAGCGCAACTCCGCCATGCAGACCATGGCCGCGATCTATTCGCTGGCCGACGACAAGAACAAGACGCAGGCCATCTATCAGGACATGATCAAGAACGATCCCAACAATCGCTCCGCCATGTTGGGGCTTGCGCGCCTGGCTGTGCAGGAAGGCGCGCTTGACACGGCAAAGAAGTGGTTGGAGCAAGCGGCCAAGTCCGATGACACCCGCGGCACGCTGGGTGTTGAATGGGCGGTGATCCACCTGATGAACAACGACCTCGACCGCGCGCGCCTCGCCCTTCAGGAAGCCACGGATCTCCAGCCCAAGAATTTGCAGGCGTGGGCCATGCTGGCGATGGTTCAGTTGCAGCAAAACCAGACCGACGACATCGAGACGGTGGTGCTTCCGAAAATGGAAAAAATCGCCGGCACGGCGGACAACTACTTTATCCAGATCACGCGCGCTCAGGTGGCGCTGAAGAAAGGCAAGAAATTCCAGCGTCCGGCACGGGAATCCTTTGTCCGCGCCTCGATGCTGCGCCCGGACATCGTGGGCGTCAAAGACATGATCCTCCAACTCGACATCGCCATGAACGATCAGGAAAACGCCGCGCTGCACGCGCGCCAGGTCCTGCGGTCGAACCGGAAACACTCGCTCGCCAACTACGTGATGGGGTCACTCCGTCTGCAGGAAGGCGAGTACGGGGAGGCCGAGGATTTCCTGCGCCGCAGCGTCGAGACCAGCCCCAGCGCGGCCGCGCTCAACGATCTGGCAGAGGTCCTCCGCCGCATCCGCAAATTTGACGAGGCCGAGAAGCACGTGCGCGCGGCCCTCGCCCTGAGCCCCGATCTCTATGTGGCCTGGGAGACGCTCGCCGTCATCTTGCTGGAAGCGGACCGCGATCTGAACGAGGCCGAGCAGGCGGTCCGCAAGTCGATCGAACTGTTCAACGAAGACCTGCGTGTCCGCATCACGCTGGCCCGCATTCTGCTCAAAAAAGGCGAGATCGAGCGCGCCCGTGAAACGATCCGGCAAGTGAAAAGCCGGCAAGGCGAATTGACGCCGTTCGACCAGGCGGAACTGGCCCGCCTCTCGGAGGCCGCCTCCGCCAACCGCAAAAGGTAACCGTCACCTGATCGGAAAGGATCCAAGGATGAAGCGTCACCCGTTATGGTTATTGCCGCTTGCATGTCTGGTGCTTGGCTGCAGTACGCTTTACTACGGCGCGATGGAGCAGTTCGGTATCCACAAGCGCGACCTCCTCGTGGATCGCGTTCAAGATGCCCGCAACTCGCAATCGGAAACGAAACAGCAATTCGTTTCCGCGATGGAGCAGTTCAAGCGCGTCGTGAATGTCGCAGGCGGCGATTTGGAGAAAGAGTACAACGCGCTCAACGCCACCCTGCAGAAAAGCGAAGCCGGCGCCGCCGAGGTACGCAGCCGGGTCCGCGCTGTCGAAGAGGTCTCCGAAGCGCTGTTCGACGAGTGGCGAGCGGAGATCAAACAGTACAACAGCGACGCCCTGCGTGACGCCAGCCAAAAAAAGCTCGGGGACACGCGCGCCCGCTACACGCAACTTATCACAGCCATGAAACTTGCCGAGTCCAAGTTGGAACCGGTCTTAATGCCGTTACGAGACCACGTGCTCTTCATGAAGCATAATCTCAACGCGCGCGCGATCTCCGGCCTGGGAAGCGAACTCGGTGCGATCCAGGCAAATGTCGATACGCTGGTCCATGACATGGAATCGGCCATCGCCGAGGCGGATGCCTTCATCGAGACGTTGCGGAACGCGCCCTGACAGACGTTTTTTGCGCGTTCCGAATGAACGGCCTTGACACGCGCCCCCGATTTCAACTAATGTGGCGGCCTTTTCCTGCGGTGCGTCTAAGGAGACTCTCCCCGCTGCGGGTGATCTGGCTGTCCGGCCTGATTTGCGCTTTACATGCGGCGGGGATATTCTTTATAGTGTGCGCCGGAAAGTTAACAGCAAAGAAACACGCGGAACAAGGACCGCAAAGCAGACTATGAGCCAGATCGATAAAACAGCCATTCGGAAGCAATTCCAGCGTCACGAGCGCGACACCGGTTCGAGCGAAGTCCAGATCGCCGTTCTCACCAAAGAGATCGAGATGCTGACTGAGCACCTGAAGGCAAACAAAAAGGATCACAGCTCCCGTTACGGGCTGATCCGCAAGGTAAACACCCGCCGCAGCCTGCTTGACTATCTCAAGCGCGAGGATGAGGCCGCTTACCAGAAGATCATCAAAGAGCTGAGCCTCCGCCGCTAAGCTGCGGCGCACCGGCCACGCGGGCGTAGACACAACCGCGTGGCCGCGCTTTTACTCCGCGTGCGCGGAGCCCTTCTCGCGGACACCTCATCACTCGCAGAGTGAGCCATCTTTCCTGGCACATGAGCTTTCCGGTCCTTGTTCGCTGAAAGGCAAAGCACAGATGAATGATACGACCTCGGTCTCCGTCCAGGTGGGCGGAGCCACAATGACCATTGAGACCGGACTACTCGCCCGTCAGGCGGCCGGCGCCACGGTCTGCCGTTTGGGCGACTCCCTGATGTTCTCCGCCGTCACCTGCACGGACAAGCCGCGCGAAGGCATCGACTTTTTCCCGCTGCAGGTCGAGTACCGCGAAAAGTACTATGCGGCCGGCCGTTTCCCCGGCGGCTTCTTCAAGCGCGAGGCGCGCCCGAGCGAGAAGGAGATTCTCACCGCCCGCATCACGGATCGCCCCATTCGCCCGCTTTTCCCGGACGGCTACCGGAATGACGTGCAGATCAACAACATGGTCCTCTCGGCGGACTGCGAAAACGACACGGACATCCTGTCGGTGAACGCCTCTTCGGCCGCCCTCCATATCTCCGAGATCCCCTTCATGGGGCCGATCGGCTGCGTGCGCGTGGGCCGCATCAATGGCGAGTTCGTCATCAACCCCACGCAGTCCCAGCGTAAAGAGAGCGACCTCGACCTGATCTATGCAGGCACGCGCGAACGCTTTCTGATGATGGAAGGCGGCGCCGCCGAGATCACCGAAGAGGATTTCCTCGCCGCCATGAAGGCCGGCCACGCGGAGGTCGTCAAAATCATCGACGCCCAGCACGAGTTGCGCAGACTGCTCGGCAAGCCGGACAAGGTGATCGAAGAGGTGGCCCCCGACGCCGAGAAGATGGCGTTTCTCTATGCCAACGGCGAAGCTGCCCTGCGCAAGGCCCTGCTCATCGGTGACAAGCTGGAACGCCAGAACGCGGTCAAGGCGATCAAGGACGATTTGCAGGCCAAGACCCTCGAGAAGTGGCCGGAAGCGGTCACTGCCGCCTCCTTCGTCACGCTCTTCGACACGATGGAGATCGACCTCGTCCGCAAGAACATCCTTGAGGACGGCAAGCGCATCGACGGCCGCGGCACGGACGAGATCCGCAAACTCTACGCGCAGGTCAGCGTCATGCCCCGGGCTCACGGCTCGGCGATTTTCGAGCGCGGCGAGACCTCGGCCTTGGGATCGGTCACGCTCGGCACCAAAAAGGACGCGCAGGATCTCGACGCCATCACCGGCGGCGACACCAGCAAATCCTTCATGCTGCATTACAACTTCCCGCCCTACTGTGTCGGCGAGGTCGGCCGCCTCGGCAGCACCGGCCGCCGCGAGATCGGCCACGGCGCCCTGGCCGAACGCTCGCTCGCGCGGGTCGTGCCGCAGGATTATCCGTACAGCATCCGGGTGGTCTCAGACATCATGGGTTCAAACGGCTCCTCCTCCATGGCCTCCATCTGCGTCGGCGCGCTGGCGATGATGGATGCCGGCATCCCGATCAAGGCGCCGGTCGCCGGCGTCTCGGTGGGCCTCTTCACCAACAAGGACGAGAGCCAGAAGATCCTGGTCACCGATATCCTCGGATCCGAAGACCACTGCGGCGACATGGACTTCAAGGTGGCCGGCACCCGCAAGGGCATCACCGGTTTCCAGGTCGACCTGAAACTGCGCGGGCTCACGTGGGACGTGGTCGAATCGGCGCTGGCGCGCGCCAAGCAGGGCCGCCTCCAGATCCTCGACTTCATGACCACGGTGCTGCCCGAGCCGCGCGCGGAACTCTCCGCCCACGCGCCGCGCATCACGGTCATGATGATCCCCGTCGACAAGATCGGTGCGCTGATCGGCCCCGGCGGCTCGAACATCCGCCGCGTGTGCGAGATCTCCGGCGCCCAGATCGACATCCAGGACGACGGCTCGGTCAGCATCTTCGCCAACAACGCCGAATCGCTGGCCATCGCGCAGAACGAAGTCTCCGCGCTGACCGCCGAGGCCGAAGAGGGCAAGATCTACGAGGGCACCGTCACCGGCATCAAGGAGTTCGGCTGTTTCGTGGAGATCATGCCCGGCAAGGACGGCCTCTGCCACATCAGCGAGCTCGCGGACCGCCGCATCGGCTGCGTGGAGGACGTCTGCAAGGTGGGCGACAAGATGATGGTCAAATGCATCGGCATCGACGACCGCGGCCGCGTCAAGCTCAGCCGCCGCGAGGCCATGCGCGACCTGGACCAGCAAAAGCAGAACGGCTGATCACCGCTCTCATAGCATCTGTAAGGCCCGCGGCATTCGTCGCGGGCTTTTTTTTCAACAGCCGAGCTTGAGCGATCACTGCTCTCGACATAGATCCCCACACCGATAATCCCCACGGCAAAATGAGCCTGGCAAAGAACACGCTTGCCCCTGCTGTCCTGACTTGCGATAGTGAAGCCCGTTCTCATTCAACTTCCATGTGTGATCGGCAGTGTTCACACGTTCGGGATTGAACGTGGGCGTTTATTTCGTATGACGGAAGGACACCATGATACCACGACCTTCATCCGCGCCCTTTCGCGTTCTCGGCGTCGACACCTCGTTGCGCTCGACCGGCGTGGGCGTTCTGGACGGGGCGGGCTCGCGCCTGGTGCCGGTCTATTACGGCACGGTGAAAAACCCGGCGGGGCGGCCGTTGTCGGCGTGTTTGCTGCATCTGCAGGACGAGATCGAGAAGCTGATCCGGGCGCATGAGCCGCAAGCGGTGGCCATCGAAGGGATTTTTTACGCCAAGAACGTCAAGACCATGTTGATCCTCTCGCATGCGCGCGGCGCGATCATCGCGCAGTGTGCCCGGCTCGGCATCCCGGTCTATGAGTATGAGCCGCGCCGCGTCAAACTGGCGGTGGCCGGCACCGGCGGGGCACAAAAAGAGCAGGTTCAAAAGATGGTCAAGACCCTGCTCAATCTCCCCGAAATACCGCAGAATGACGCCGCCGACGCCCTCGCGCTGGCGATCACGCATCTGCACAACCGCTCGCCGCTGGCCGCGCTCTCGGCGTCTCCTGTCTAGTCGAGCACCTCATGCTCGCTGCTGACGACCAAGCCGTCATCGGTCACGATGTTAAGGTAGAAAACCGTGACCTGTTCGGAAAGCTGCGCGTCAACGGTGCCCGTCCCGTCCGGCCCTGTCTGGACCGCGACAGGCAACGCTTCCCACGCCTTTTCTTTCCACTTCCCGGCATCCTTTGTGACATTGAGTTCGGCTTTCACGACCGCGCGGCCGTTGCACACGAAGGCGGCTTTTACCGTCCTGCCCTCTCGCATGACCCGGGTGAAGGCCGGCAGCGGTTTGCCGCCGCGCGTCAGGCTGTCGGCGAACGCAAGGATTTCGGCAGGATTCTCGCCGGCCGCGCCGTGCCCGTGCGGCATGCGTAGCCGGACGCAAAGCGTGGACGGCACCTTCAGCGCCCGGTAACTTTTTTGCAGCGAATCCATCGGATAGGCAAAATCATTGCTGCCGGTGACCCAGAGAAACGGCATCTCGGCGCGAGGCAGATACACCGAAGGATCCCACAGCCCCAGCCATTTTCCGGCATTCACTTTGCCCATGCCGTGAAAGCGGTCGATCCACGTGGAGTTGTCCCCCAGGAACCCGCATCCGTACACCGGCACGGCGAACGCGAACCGGTCGTCCACGGCGGCCACGATACAGGTGAGATAACCGCCCCACGATATGCCGGTGAGCCCGACGCGCGACGCGTCCACCTCCGGCAGGCTCCGCAGCAGAGAATGGCCGCGTACGGCGGCCGCCACCGCGTGATAGGTCCACTGATCAGCGACCGGATCGCCATAGTTGTCGAAGCCGCCCCATCCCGGCGGACCGGACCAGGCGTGCCGCCGGTGCCCCTTCTGCTCGTCGCCGTACGCGTTGCCGCTGACAGCGCCGCAGGTGTCCATCGAGATCGCCGCATAGCCGCGGCTGTTCCAGAGCTTGACCCAGCGCACGAACGCCGAGCCGGCGCCGCCGTGGATCAGCACGATGCCCGGCACCTTCTTCGCTGACGATGCCCCGGCCGGCAGCCCGTAATAGGCGAACACGCGCGTCGGCCGTCCCTGATACGGCTCGCTTTCATAAAAGACGGTCGTCACGCCGTTGGTGGCGAACTCGGCGGCCTCGAAGCAGCGCGGTGTCTTGTAAAGCGCGTCACGGTCCCAAGGCCCGACCGGCCCGCCGCGCAGCGCCAGCGCCACCATTCCCGCCGCCAGGCACACGCCGAAGCGCGCGCGGATCCCGATTGAGTGTGTCATCGCAGTTTGCCCTCCTCTCCAAACTGTACATGGGGGCGTCCCGCATCCACACCGCCCCGACGCATCGTCTCCGCCTCGGGGTCCGGCCGCCAGACCAGCGTCTCGCCGATGCGCACTCCGGCGACATCGACGCACCCCGCCTCGCTTTCCAGCACGCGCGCCGCGCGCCAGCCGCCGCCCACCATCCATCGGCCGGGCGGCACATTGCGGACGACGCGCGTCACGCGCCAGGCGCGATCCAAAAACACCAGATCCAGCGCGAACCGCATGCCGACCGTGTGAACGGCCCCGCAGCGTTCGATCAGCATCGCCGCGTCAGCGCCGAGCGAGCGGCGTCCCAGCAATCCTCGCAGGCGCGCGCGCCATGTCGCAGCGCGCACGGTCCCCCGCACCCAGACCCGCCCCTCGCGCATCATGCAGCCGCTTTCCACCAGGCACCCCCATCGGCTCTCAGGCATGGCCTTCCAGCTTGATCGAACTGCCGAACGCAGGCAGCAGGGCCGGCCAAGGCGGCCGCCCCTCGCGCACGCGGGCCAGATCGGCCAGCACCAGCTTCCAGTCGCGGTGGCGGCTGTCGGGATCCTTGGCGACCATTTTTTCCAGCAGCAGGGAGAAGGGCGTGCTGAGGCGCGTGCCAAGAGAACGCGGATCGGGGGCTTGCTCATTGCCGACATGGGCGTGAAGCATCTCGTCATCGCTCTTGCCGTGGAACAGCATGCGTCCCGTCACCATGTGATACAGCGTCGCCCCCAGTTCATACACGTCCGACCGGCAATCCAGCTTATCGCTGCCGTAGACTTGCTCGGGAGACATGTAGGCGGGCGTGCCGAGGATCTCTTCTGACGCATCCTGCTTCTCGCTGGTCACGAGCGTGACCGAGCGGCTCAATCCCAAGTCCGTGACTTTAACTGTCCCGTCCGCATCCACCATGACGTTGTCGGGCTTGATATCGCAGTGCACCATCTGGTAATGGGTCCAAGCGTAGTCCATGGCCACCGCGACACTTTCGGCCACGATCAGGGCATCCTCCTCGCTGACGTGCCCCTTGCGCCGCAGCAGATCGCCCATCGTATACCCGTCCACCAGCTCCATCACAAAATAGTAGACGCCGTCTGAAAAATTCGCATCATAGACCTGCACGATACCGGGATGTTTCAACTGCGCCGCCGCCCTCGCCTCTTCGCGGAAGCGCCGGATATCCTCTGGATCGGTTGCGAAGGACGAGGAGAGGATTTTGACAGCCACAAAGCGGTCGAGCGAAACCTGGCGCGCCTTCCAGACCGAGGCCATGCCGCCTCGTCCCAGCAGGCCCAGCACCTCGAAATTCGGCAGTTTGAATGCGGGGGTTTCACTCATCGGGACAGAGCCCCTTCCCCCCGGCACGACGGGCACAGCATCATGGTCTCTCCTTTGCAGTCGGGGCACGGCGCCCCTTTCACATCGCCGGTTCCCTTGCATGTCCTGCACGGCATCAAACCGGTTCCGGAGCAGCGCGTGCAACGCGGCGCCAGCCCGCTTCCGTCGCACTTCGAACACACCACGCCGCCACTGCCTTTGCAGATCGCGCAGGGGATTTCTCCCAGCCCTTCGCACCGGGGACACTTCTTGACCTCATCCTCGTTCAAGCGTTTTTCTTTGCGCGTGCCGGTTGTACGCGGCTCCTGCAGCGCACCGTTATCACACCCCGTGTAGTCGCATGTTTTCCACCCGCTGCCGCGGCAGGCGGTGCAGAGTTTGCGTCCGGACATCTGACAGTCACGGCATGGCAACGGCATGCCGGTCATGATCAGCGCGCGCTGTCGATTCGTGAGCAGACGTTCCAACGCGGGCGGCACCAAAACGCGCCCCACCTTGACCTCCCCCGCCACCATCTGCCTGCGCTCAAACTCGGAACGTCCCTGTAGGATCAGCATCTTGACCTTTGACACCTCGCGAAAACCCGGCACCGTTCCGGCGCCTTTGCAGGCCGCACAGGGCAGGCCTTCGACCGCCTTCACGCCTTTTCTGCGATCGACCTTGCTCAGGTCCAACTGATAGCGTCCGCTGCCGCCGCAATGCCTGCACGGCACCGCGCCGCGCTGCAGCACCTGAAGCGTGCGCGCGTTGCCGGCCAAGATCGTTTCTCCCGCGCTCGCGGGAAATGTGCCGGACGGCACGAGGCGCATCAGCGCCAGCGCGTTCTGATAATAGGCAAGCGCCAGTTCAGGCTGTTTCGCTTCAGCTTCGCGCGCCTGACGCACACTCGTTTCGACCAAGCCGCCTGCCATGCGCCCCACCCCGGTCGCCGCATCGGGCTCCTTCGGCGCATCGGGCTCCGTCGGCGCGGCGTCAACTTTGGGCTGGGGCAGCGCGGCCTGGCAATGGCGGCAGACGGTTGCTCCGGGCTGGGCCTCGCGCCCGCACCTGCCGCAAATGAGCAATCCTTGCGCCCACACCGACAGGACGCCCGCGACCAGCCACACCAAAACCATCACATGCCCTGTCCATTTCATTCCAGACCTCCCTGAGCCCAATCGCCGCCCACACCCTCTGCCTTGTACTCGCGCAGCTTGCGATGCAACGTGCGTCGGCTGATGCCCAGCTCTTCAGCCGCCCGCGTGCGGTTCCCTTCATTCTTTTCCAGCACGGCGAAAATTTTCCGGCGCTCGGTCTCGGCCAACGACCCCGAGGTCAGCATCGGGGCACGCGCCCCCCCGGCAGGACCTTTCACGGCATCGCGGATGTTGGCGGGAACGTCGCGTGCCGTAAGCCGTTCGCTGCGAGACAGCACCACCATCTTCTCAATCGTATTGCGCAACTCGCGCACATTGCCTGGCCACGCATAGGCCGCAAGGATACTCATGGCATCCGGCGTCATGCCCTCGATCCGCCTGGCATTCCGCTCGCAACACTCCTTGAGAAACCGGTCCGCCAGCAGCGGAATATCCCCCGCGCGTGCGGACAACGGCGGCAAGGAGACATCGACCACATTCAGCCGGAAATAGAGATCTTCGCGAAACTTGCCCTGCGCCACATACTCACGCAGGTCGCGGTTGGTTGCGGCGATCAGCCGGATGTCGACCTCGATCGTCTCTTCGCTGCCCACCCGTTCGAACATGCGCTCTTCCAGCACCCGCAGGAGCTTCACCTGAATGGCGGGATCGATCTCGGAAATTTCATCCAAAAAGAGTGTGCCGCCGTCCGCCAGTTCAAAACGCCCCTTGCGCTGCACCGTGGCGCCAGTGAAAGCCCCTTTTTCATGGCCGAACAATTCGCTTTCCAGCAGCGTGGCGGAGAGCGCCGCGCAATGCACCGCCACGAACGGGCCCTTGGCGCGCGTGCTGAGGCGGTGAATCGCCTGAGCCACCAACTCCTTGCCCGTCCCGCTCGGTCCTTGGATCAAGACCGAGGCTTGGGTCGGCGCTGTCTGCCGGATGATTTCGAACACCTGTTTCATCGCATCCGATTCACCCACGATGTTCTCCATCCCGAACTTTTCGTTGAGCTGGCTTTCCAAGGTTTCGACCCGCTGCTCCAGGTCGCGCGACTTGAGCGCGCGCGCCACCAGCATGTCCAAGTGGTCGAGATTGATGGGTTTGGTCAGAAAATCATACGCCCCCTGCTTCATGGCATCAACGGCGGTCTCCACCGAGCCGTAGGCCGTCAAAAGGATGCAGACCGTACGGGGGTATTGTGCGATCACACGCCGCAACAGTCCCAATCCATCCGTGCCCGGCATGCGCAAGTCAGACAGCAGCAGATCCACAGTGCGCCCGCTGCCCAGCACCGCCAGCGCGGCATCGGCGCTCTCCGCCGCCAGCACGGTGTAATGCCGCTGCAACGCGCGCTGCAAGCCGTCGCGCGTGTTCTTGTCGTCGTCCACGATCAGGATCACAGGTTTGTCGTCTCGTTCCATGCCGCCTCTATCCGTAGGATTTTTCCGCGCGGTCCGCGCGCGCGCCCCCCCCGCCGTCCGGCGTGCTCAGCAGCCTGACCCGCCGCTCGGAGCGCGGCAGGCGCACTTTGAAACAGGTTCCTGCCCCCGGCTTGCTGGAGAGTTCGATCTCGCCGCCATGTTCATCAATGATGCGTTGCACGATCATCAGCCCCAGTCCGGTGCCGGTACGCTTGGTCGTGTGATAGGGTTCAAAGACACGCTGCATCTCTTCCGGCGCGATCCCCTTGCCCGTGTCGATAAAGGCGATATCCACATAGACATCGCCCGCGCTGACGACAATCCTGAGCGCGCCGCTGTCCGGCATCGCCTCCAAGGCATTTTTGATCAGGTTGAAAAACACCTGTTTGATCTGGGACCGGTCGAGTTGCACCGACGGGATGGAATCCGTGATGTCGACCGAGACCGAAATGCGCCGGTTCTCAAATTCGGTTTTCAGCAGCGCCAGTGTCTCTTGCAACACATCCGTCGGTTGTTCAGGGTGCAAGACCGGCTGCGTCGGCCGCAGCGCGCGCAGAAACTGCCGGATAATCGTGTCCAGCCGCTCCACCTCCGTGCGGGCCACGCCCACCAGATCGGCCAGAGGCTCGCGCGTGCCATCCGGCAGGTCGTTCAGTTCGCGCGCCAGAAGCTGCAGATGAATGTTCAGGGCATTGAGCGGATTGCCGATCTCGTGCGCCACGCCGGCCGCCAACAACTTGATCGCGTTGGAACGCTCGCTCTCGAGCGTTGAGGCCTCCTGCCTGCGGTCGCGCGTGACATCGCGCAGAATCACCAACACCCCCTTCTCAACCCAGCCGTCTTCATTCAGCGGCACGGCATACACACTGATAAAACGGTGTTCGGGATAAGTCACCTCGATCTCGCGCGTCACCATCCGCGCCCAGCCGCTCTCCGAAGCCGGCACCTCCAGCAGGTGCTCCCAGTCCCAGTCTCTCAGAATGCGCACGATCGAGCGGCCTTTGGTCCGCGTGAAGTCAAACCCCGCCAGTTTCTCTGCGGCGTGGTTGGCATAGAGCAGACGGCCCTCGTTGTCGATAACCACCACGCCCTCTTGGATCGTTTGGAAAATGGTTTCGAGGAACCCCCGCTCCTGCGCCAGACGCACCATCTGCGCCTGAAGACTTTCAGGGTTCAATTTGTCGATCCGCGCGACCAATCTGTCAAAAAAACCAGAGGCCATGTGAGTCACTTCGATTCAGTGCCATTTTGACCCACACTATACCTGAAGCCTCTGAATCCGGCAAGCGCAATCCGCCTTGTGTGTGTAATCGGTTGACTCCCGACTCGCCTGCCTCCCTTTTCACCCGGAACACAGAACCTTCGCGAACCCCGGCCACCAACCGATTACCTCGTGTGTGGCGCGCGGCGTTACCCGGCCGTGCGCATGAGCACATCATGGATCGCCCCGGGCGTCTCACACTGCACGAGTTCCGACATCAGCGCGGGGTCGTTCAGCGTCGCAAGCGCGGCGGCGAGGAATGAGACATACCGTCCGTTTTGCGTGGCAGGAAAGAGGGTCAGCAGCACCAGATTCACCGGCCGATTGTCCATGCCACCGAAATCGATGCCCGACCTTGAGACCCCCAACGCACACACCACGTGATCGACGGCGTCCGTGCGCCCGTGCGGCGTGGCGATACCGTGCCCGAGTCCGGTCGACATCGCGTGTTCACGGTCGAGCACCGCGCGCGAAGCTCCCTCGCGGTCCCGGAGGGCACCCTGCGCGTCCAGCACGTCAATCAGTTCGGCGATGGCGGCCTCTTTGGTGGTCGCCCTCAGGTGTGCAGCGATACGGTCTGTGGGCAGATGGGCGGCCACGCTCTCGCGCTTCTGCAAGACTTCCAGATCGGCGGGCGCGATCTCAAACTGGGCGCGGTCATCGTGAAGGACGGCGCGCAGATCCGTCAAGAACTGTTCGTAATGCGCGGCCACCTCCATCACGTTCGACTTGATCTCAGCCCGCAGCTCTCCGGGCGCGTGGATGTCGATCTGCGTCGGGGAACAGGCGATGTTGATGACCTTGTCATCTCTGCGGGCCTGATAAAGGCCCTCCTCACGATTCAGCGTGTGCGTGAAATATCCCTCGTTGCGCAGTTCGCCCAGAAAACCATCGAGCACCAGCGACACCATCTCCGCATTCGCGAACGTGTAGCGGATCGGCTTCAACTCGGCCGCGCGACCATCCGCCTTTTGTTTGCGCCGAACGACACCGGAGGCAGAGCCCCTGTATACCGCGACCAGCAACGGCGGCGACAGCACGGTGGTCAACAGCGTCATCATGACCGCAACGCCGAAAACCTCATCCGAGAGAAGGCCTTGCGTTTTGCCGATGCCGGCGATGATGAGCGCGACCTCACCGCGCGGCACCATGCCCACGCCGATGCGCAGCGCGCCCAGCGGATTGAAGGCGCAGAGCAGCGAGGGCAGCGCGCAGCCGACCATCTTGGCCAGGACCGCCACCGCGGTGTAGATCAGCCCAAAGGTCAGTATTTGGGGATCAAGCAGCAGTTTGACATTCACCATCATGCCCATCACCGCAAAAAAAATCGGGACCATCAGCGCGTAGACCGAATGCAGCTTCTCGCGGATCATGTGCGAGATATCGGCGCGCGACAGCGCAAGGCCCACGACATACGCACCGATGATCATGGCCAGATGCGCTTCCTCGAAAAGGCCGCCCACGACCAGCGCCAGGCCCAGCGCGGCGACCGCGATTTCTGTCTCGCCGCCCAAATGCTTGAGTCCCGATGACACGCGGCGCGACAGCAGGATGCCGAACACGGTGGCGCCCAGCCAGATGCCGATCGCCTTCACGGCGATGATGCCGATCTCGGCCCAGTTGATGCGGCCGGTATCTGAATGGCCCGCCGCAACCAGCGCGGTGCCGATCGCCAGCATGATGATGCCCAGCACGTCATCGATCACGGCAGCGGCCAGTGTGGTTACGCCTTCCGGTGAATCGAGCTTTCGGCTTTCCGAGAGGATGCGGGCGGTAATCGAGACCGATGTCGCCGTCGACATCACCCCAAGAAAAATACAGGCCGGATGCAGAAAGCCGAACGTCTGGCCCGGCATGACCGAGGGCAACAGCCAGATGCCGAGCAGGTCACCCGTCACGAATGATGCGACCACGCCGCCCAGTCCCACGAGGGTGCCCGCGACCGAGTAGCGCATAAACATGTGGAGATCGGTCTCGATACCCACCAGAAACAGGAGAATGATCGACGCCACGGTGCAGAGGCCGTACAGTTCCGGCGAGACCGGCGTATCGCCAACCAAGACAAGCGGATTGAGCGCGAAAAGCCCCTGCTCAAAGCCGTGGAACGGCAACCCCAGGCCACCCAACAGATAGGGGCCGATCAGAATGCCGGCGCACAACTCACCAAGGACACCGGGCAGCCGCAGCTTTTCAAACAGCATATTGCCGAGGCGGGCTGCAAACCAGATGAGTCCGAGCTGAATGACGAGGGTGGACATACGGCCGGTCAGCGAGGGGGCGGCGGCCTCGCCGCCTGATGCGAAAACCGGACACGCAAGGAACGCGGCAACCGCCAACAGAACAGAACGCCGCCATACAACCGGGAACAAACCATTTAATTTCATAAGGGACGACCACACGTATTTAGGCAAGAAACGGGGGTGGCCGGGCTTTCACCCGACCACCCCAATGCAGCGCGCGAAGCTGACTTACTTCAGCTTGGCTTTGATTTCATCCAACTTGGCTTTGAGCGCGTGAGGCATGCGGCTGCCGAACGGCTCGTAGGAACTCGCGACCGCCTCGATCTCCTTCTTCCATCCCTCGGCATCCACGGAGAGCAGCGCCTCCATCGTCGCCTTCAGGCAGGCCGCGTCACGCTTCGCATCGACATAACCGCTCATGTCGATCGCGTCGGGCGTCGGCAGGAAACCGATGGGCGTCTCCTTCGCCTTGCCTTTGCCTTCGATGCGTTCGCAGACCCACTTCAAGACGCGGGCGTTGTCGCCGAAGCCGTTCCACATGAAACCTTTTTCATCCTTGCGGAACCAGTTCGTGAAGAACACCTTGGGCAGCTTGTCCGCGTCCGTGCGCAGCGGCATGGTCAGCCAGTGCAACAGATAGTCGGCGGCGTTGTAGCCGAAGAACGGCAGCATCGCCATCGGATCGCGGCGGACCACGCCGACCGCGCCGAGATTGGCTGCGGTGGTTTCGGAACCGGCGGCCGACCCCATGAACACCGCGTGCGTCCAGTCTTTGGCCTGGTTCACCAGCGGGATCACGGTCGGGCGGCGGCCGCCGAACAGGAAGGCATCGATCGGCACGCCGGCGGGATCTTCCCACTCGGCGGCGATCACAGGGCACTGCGAGGCGGGCGCGGTGAAACGGGCGTTCGGGTGCGCGGCCTTGACCTTCTTGCCGTCCTTGTCAACCGTCTCGGGCGTCCAATCGTTGCCCTTCCAGTCGATCGCGTGCTTCGGCGCAGGAACGCCCATGTCCTCCCACCAGATGTCGCCATCGTCGGTGAGCGCGCAGTTCGTGAAGATCGTGTTCTTCGTGATCGTGCGCATGGCGTTGGGGTTGCTGTCCATCGAGGTGCCCGGCGCCACACCGAAGAAGCCGTTTTCAGGATTGATCG
>Ga0265294_10004455_pt1 | contig 17525 bp, 13 predicted proteins | sample MunlanPumphouse3_FD_192504 | JGI IMG/M metagenome (GOLD analysis project Ga0265294, IMG submission 192504) | Groundwater microbial communities from a municipal landfill in Southern Ontario, Canada - Pumphouse #3 | ecosystem: Environmental > Aquatic > Deep subsurface > Groundwater | place...
ATCAAGTTCCCCCAGCGCTTGCGTGATTAAGGAGATAAAATCTATGTGCTCCAAGTTTACCGGCATATCGCCACTGGAGGCTTTAGATGCTTCAAATAAGTCATCTGTTAATATTTTTAAGCGCTGCGACTTTTGCTCAATTACCTCCAGATATTCTTGTGCTTTTGTGGAGTCCGTTTCATTTTTTAGGAGATCAACATAAGTAATAATCGATGTTAAAGGTGTTCTGATATCGTGCGAGACATTGGTAATCAGTTCTGTTTTTAACCTTTCGCTTTTGACCCCGTCATCCACAGCTTTATTTAGCCCATCAGTGATACTGTTGATATCTGCTGCGAGTTTCGCCAGCTCCCCATCCCCAGTAATATTAATATTGTAATAGATGTCTCCTTCTTTTACTTTTTGAACACCTTCCCTGATCGCATTATACTCTTTAACTTTCTTCAAAGCGAGCCATGCTGCTATTCCTATCGTTACAGGAAACATAAAAAATGTGGAGACAACTATTAAGGGATACCCGATCACTATGGTGATAACCTTTACGGCTACGCTGCCGCTATTATATACATCTTTAAAAAATCTAAAGACTTTATGAAAGATTAGATAGGTCAGGCTATGTTTGATAAATGTCCTGTTTTTGAGATGTTTTACTAAGGAAAGAACCAGAATTAAGCCGCACGCACCTATAATGTAAGTCACCGTGAAGAGATATTTAGCACAATTATAATGAACCATCGTCGCAATAAAGGCTACCCACAAGCCAATGAGCAAGAAACATAAGCATATATTTAGATCGTTATAGAGTCTATCGATACTATTTAAATAGACCTTATCTTCCTCCTCCGGTTTTCTGCCGCTAACCACCAGAAGATAGATGAAAGCGACCAGAAATCCCAAGAAATATCCAGTAATTTGCTCAAGACTATCTGACAATAAATTCTTATTATTTTGCCAAGCAGCTAATCTGGGATTGATAAATTCTTCGGTAAAACCAACATATATAACATCCTGAAAATCCAAATTATTCAGTTCAGATCTCAACCAGTAATAATGCCTGTTCTGCTTGACCTCTTCAGGATACACCTTATAATCGGAGCTTTCAAATAATAAATATGCAGGTAAAGCTTGAAAATAGTCCGGAGAATTAGCAACATCACTATTCGTAAATTCGTTTCCTCCGTTTTTAACATAATACACCAGTCCCTTATATTCCTTTAAACCCCGTAACATCGCATTATACTCTCTAAGACCATCTCCGATTAGGCGTTCTTTTAAGCGTTCAATTCTATCGGCATATACTTCCCGAAAAATCTGGTAATTCTCCTCAGTATTTAAATTTGGATTATAGCTTCTGGAGTTATCCATAAATTCATTAAATAACTCATGCTCTTGCCGTGCTAATTCCTCTTTATCTAGCGAACCTCCGTTTAAAATATGTTCTTCACTAACATAATTTTCGCTTATCCGTAATAAACTCCCGATAATATAATCATAATCACTGATAAAATCAGCACTTTGAAAATAGCTTTCTTCAAAGACAACAGTGTAATCGCCATCATTTATGCCTAGATTATTAACTAAGACAGTAATACTCACTGCAAAACAATATACGGCGAGTAAAAACACAATAGCTTTCGTTATAAACCCGTGACTAAATCTTCTCCACTTTATACCCAATTCCCCACACCACCTTTAAGTATTTAGGCTCTTTAGGATTTATTTCAATCTTTTCTCTAATCTTTCTAATATGTACCGCCACCGTATTTTCCGGGCAAAAAGCGGCTTCATTCCATACCTTTTCATATATTTCATTAATGGAAAATACCTTCCCTGCATTAGCGGTTAACAGCTTTAAAATCTTATATTGCACCGGCGTCAATTTTACTTCCTCCCCGTCAACTGTGATGATTTTCTGTTCATCATCAATGACGAGTCCACCAGTTTGATAAACATTACTCTTTGTAACTAAACTCCCGAGAGTGGTATATCTCCTCAGCTGTGACTTTACTCGGGCAATAAGTTCCAAGGGATTGAAAGGCTTGGTGAGATAATCATCTGCCCCCATATTTAGTCCGATAATCTTATCTGTATCCTCAGATTTCGCCGAGAGCATGATAATGGGAATACTTTTATCTTCCCTTATCTTCATGGTGGCCCTTAACCCGTCCATTTGTGGCATCATGATATCCATGATGATTAGATGTATTTCCTGTTCCTCTAAAACGGTTAAAGCTTCTAAGCCATTGTAAGCTTTAAAAACTTGATATCCCTCATTCGATAAATAGATTTTGATTGCCTCCACGATCTCTTTATCGTCATCACAAACTAAAATATTCACGAGCTATCACTCCTAGAGATGAATTCAGACAAATTATATCACACTCCTTATCTTTCAACTTTAGGAATATGATATCAACTAAATCTTACTATAAACTTAATAAGAATCTTAAGAACTTCTTAAGATTCCTCTTAGAAAGCTGCATATAAAACTCCAAATAAGGGTAAAAAATAGATAGGGAGGTGATTATCTTGGCACTAAACTTAACTGCCAAAGAAAAATTACTTATGCAAGATCAAAAAGCTCAAGAAGAACTTTGTGTGCAAAAATATCAAAATTATGCTAACCAAGCACAAGACCCACAGCTAAAACAACTTTTTAATTCATTAGCTCAGAAAGAAAAAGAACACTTAAATTCTATTAACCAAATCTTAAGTGGCCAGCTTCCTAATTTACAACAGAATCAACAAGCAAATCAACAAAATCAGGCTCAGCAACAGCAGACTCAGCAACAGCAGCAAAGGCAACAAATACACCCAATAGCCCAATTTCAGCAAAACCCAATGCAAGGAGCAATGAGCAATCAAAACGACAAGACCTTATGTTCGGATACACTTGCTACAGAAAAATATGTATCCGGAACTTATAACACTGCCATTTTTGAATGTGTCGATACTAATATGCGGCAAGTCTTGAATCATATTCAAAAAGAAGAACAAGAACACGGAGAACAAATTTTTAACTATATGCATAATAACGGCATGTATAACCTCCAATAACAAAAAACCGCTTTCCTTAAATGGAAAGCGGTTTTTTAATGTTAATGTTAATTTGGTAGCCCCAAGGGGATTCGAACCCCTGTTTCCGCCGTGAGAGGGCGGCGTCTTAGGCCTCTTGACCATGGGGCCATTTTACTCTCTAGATGTCTCCAAAAGAGCAACATATATTATTATATAAGAATATCATCTAAAAAACAAGACATTTTTTATGTGGCAGGGGGACGTTTCGTTTGCCACATTTATTGGGGACATTCCGCAACTAGGATGACCTATACAAAGTGCGGTGTGTCTCCTTACCTTTGAAATGTGGCAAGCGAAACGTCCCCCTGCCACACCTTATTTTATAAAGCTAAGCGCCTGTTCCATCCGGGCTAGGCATCTCTCCTGGCCTAATAAAACCATTACTTCAAACAAGCCAGGAGTTGCTGTACGCCCTGTCAAAGCTAGCCTAGTCGGATGAATTAGCTGACCTGCTTTAATCTGCAATTCTTCACTTAAATCGCGATAGGCTTTCTCAGTGCTTTCCTCCGTAAAATCCTCCAGTTGCGCTAAGCAATCTTTACCCTTAGTAAGTAACTCCTTGGCATTTCCCTTCATGAAATATTTCTGCTGACCCTTTTCATCATATTCCGTTATCTCTTGAAAGAAATAACTACAGGCATCTGCCAGTTCAGGCAAAGTTTTTACTCTCTCCCTCACTAATTTAAACACGGCAAGAAGATACGCCTGTTTTTGCTCTGCTTCTTCCGGGTTGGCGATAATTCCTTCGCTAAGCAAAAACGGCAAGGCATGATCTAGCAATTTCTCCAAGTCATAATTCATCAAATACTGACCATTTAGCCAGATCAGCTTTTGCAAATCATAAACCGCCGCTGTTTTGGACGCTTTCTCCAAGAAAAAAGCACTAATAGTCTGTTCCGGAGAAAAAATCTCCCCTTGTTCCTCAGAAGGCGACCAGCCTAAAAGCGTCAAATAATTGACAATCGCCTCTGGGAGACACCCTAAATCCCTAAATTCACTGACAGAGGTGGCTCCGTGACGTTTACTCAGTTTACTGCGATCCGGGGCCAGAATCATCGATAAATGAGCAAATTGTGGAAGCTCATACCCTAGTGCTTCGTAAAGAAACTGTTGTTTGGGGGTATTCGATAAATGCTCCTCTGCCCTAATTACATGGCTAATCTGCATAGCGTGGTCATCAACTACACAGGCAAAATTATACGCAGGCAGACCATTGGATTTCACGAGAATAAAATCATCAAACTGAGCAAAATCAAAACTGACCGTCCCGCGGATAAGGTCGTTGACAATGATCTGACCGCTTTCAGGCATTTTAATCCGCAGAACCGGCTTTTGACCTTGCGCCAGACGGTTCTCAATCTCTTCAGCAGATAAATGGCGGCATTTCCCGCTGTAACAAAGGGGAAGACCTTTTTGCCGTTGATTTTCCCGCTCCTCTGCTAATTCTGTCTCACTGCAAAAGCAATAATAAGCTTTGCCGCTCTGCCTTAAACTTTCTGCAGCCGCTGTATAAAAGCTTTGCCTTTCTGACTGAAAATAAGGGCCAAAATCTCCACCCTTTTCCGGTCCTTCATCCCAATTAATTCCCAACCACTTAAGACTCTCTAAAATCTGGTCAACCGAATCCTCTTTAAGTCTCTCACTATCCGTATCTTCAATCCGCAAAACCAGACTACCCTGATTTTGCCTAGCAAAAAACCAATTAAACAAAGCCGTTCTCGCCCCTCCGATATGTAAATATCCTGTAGGACTGGGGGCAAAGCGTACCCTAATCTGTTGTTTGCATTCCTGTTGTCGCTCCATCATAACACTCCCTAGGTTCCAAAGATTCTGTTTATATAATTTCTTTTTAAATTATAGCACTACAAAACAATAAATAAAAGGTGGCAGGGGGACGTTTCGTTTGCCATATTTATTGGGGACATTCCGCAACTAGGATGACCTATAAAAAGTGCGGTGTGTCCCCTAAACTTTGAAATGTGGCAAACGAAACGTCCCCTTGACGCATTGTGGCAAACGAAACGTCCCCCTGCCACACTACTGTTCAAGAGCTTCGAGAAGTTGCCCTTCTTGATAATATAGTGCCGCCTCAGGCAGTTGACCCCTCAAAAAAAGCTCCTTTAAGTTTTCCTCTGTATAATCCCGAGTAATAAAAAAATGCAAATCTGCCTTAAATTCAGGCTTAATTATGCCAAGATCATCGGCATCCATTGTCTTTGCCGGATAATAGGTAAGATAAGCAGCAAGTTGGGGCAAGGACAGTGAAGAAGAAGCCTGACTAGACCCAGTAACTGCGTCGCTCATTTCCTTACTTAATTCTAAAGGCACGAGATATACTTTAACCGTAGCCGGTAATTGATTTTGTAAATAATTGAAAGTTGTCTGTACCGATTCGCCTCTTTGTTGAGCAACCTGGGCTAAATTAAATCCTTGATAGGGCGGTTCCTGAAAATAAAGATAATAGGCCGGATAGCGTGGATAACTTGTCCTAAAGAGATGCTCTAAAACATTCTTAGCTAACTGCTCCCTCTGGCTACTGGGATACACAGGACTTGGCATTACCGTTAACCCTCCGGCATCAAAAGTAGGGAACTCCCGCTCCTGCACTGACCCTACCTCAACAATCAGCCCATCTCTGATGGCAATATCACCGCGGAACATTTCCTTTTCCCCGGAACCGTCTAAGATCTGAGCATGTTTTATTACTAAATCATATTCCTGATTAATATTTGCCTGAGGAGATTGAGCTGCTTGTTCTGTCTTTAAAGTTGTAAAGAGAAAAAAATAAAAAACATAACTTATGACAGAAACAAAAACTAAGAAGAAGGCAATTTTTAGATAACGCAAGAAATTTTCCTCCTAACTATGTACCATTCCTACTTATGAATAATTTACACTACGGATTGTGCCAAGAACAAGATGATAAGCATAATCGTATTCCAGACAGAATGGGCCACCATCGAAGTATAAAGTGAGCCGGTTTTGATATAAAGCAGATTTAACCAAATACCCCCTATCGTAATAGGAATAAATCTGATTAAATCGAAATGCAAGATACTGAAAAAAATACTGGTCAGGATTACTGCTGGTAACTTGCCAATTAATTTCCCCACAGCAGGATACAGAAAACCACGAAAATAGAGTTCTTCACTCAAAGGAGCAGCCACAGCTACAATAAGCAAACATAAAAACCGCTCCCACCAGGTCACAGCCACGCCGAAAACATTTACTATGGCCTGTTCTTTTACCTCAAAAGAATAAATCATACTGATTAATGTCATTAAAATCGTCATGGTCAGAAACAGTAAAACACCTTGGCTAACTCCGAAAAACAACCAGTTTTTCCCGTAACCCGGTTTTAAGCCCACTTCCTGCCAGCCTAGCTGATATTTGACCTTGATAATTAAGCCAATCAGTAAAAAAAAGAGGCCAGCCATGAATACGCTATTCCAAAAAACCTGTCCTAAGTATAAATTATGCGGACTAACAAGTTGGCTCAAAGCATTAAACCAAGACATTTGCGTAAAAGGTATGGCCCATTTTAGACATAAAATAAGGATAAAGACAATTACAGCTTCAAAAACCGACCAGCGTGGTCTCCGGAAATCTGTCATCGTTTTTCCCAAAAATGTATCGCACCATGAGCAGCATCATGATAAGCTTCTTGGATAGATTCAGACACAGTAGGATGAGGGTGAATACAATTTGCTAATTCCTCGATAGTTGCTCCTAATTTCATTGCGGTTACCGCTTCAGCAATTAGTTCTGTAGCAGAAACACCAAAAATATGTACCCCTAATATTTGCTGTGAGTGTTCCTCACTAATGACCTTAACAAAACCTCTCCTCTCGCCTTCTATCTGAACCTTGCCATTAGCGGCAAAAGGAAATCTACCTACCTTTATGGCCTTACCACTCTCTCGCGCTTCTTTTTCCGTAAGTCCCACCGAAGCCATTTCCGGATTAGAATAAACACATTGCGGAATGACCCGATAGTCCATTTGCTGACTGTTACCCAGAATATTTTCCACCGCTACCAATCCTTCGGCAGAAGCTTTATGAGCTAGCATATACCGTCCGTTAACATCACCGATAGCGTAAACACCCGGGATATTTGTGCGCAAAAATTCATCCGTAATAATAGCGCCTTGAGCTGTTTTGATTCCTATCTTTTCCACATCAATACCTTGATAATAGGGTGCTCTCCCCACTGCCACCAGAATTTTTTCTCCTTTTAATTCTTTCAGCTCATCCTCGCCTTCTTTTTTAACAAACAGCGTAGTATCTTTAATCTCTACCGCTCTTGTTCCAGTATATATCTGTATCCCATAAGTTTTTAAGGTACGTGTAGCCTCTCGCACTATTTCTTCATCCAGATTAGGCAGAATCCGCTCTTCCATTTCCACAATGGTTACCTCAGCACCCATTTCACGGAAAATAAGGGCAAATTCCACCCCAATCACGCCTCCGCCTAAAATAATTAGTGAAGAAGGTATCTTTTCCAGAGAAAGAGCCTCATCACTGGTTATTACTGCTGCTGAAGAATCCAAGCCCGGCAGGGGAATCAGCCTCGGTTGCGAACCCGTGGCGATGATCACATTGCGCGCCTGAAAAGTCCGCTCTGCTACCCGAATTAAATCCGGTCTTTCCTCCATTATGGCCCTACCATGAATAACTTCTACTCCATGAGCCTGTAACAGGCCGGCGATCCCCATCGTTAAACGCGTCACAGTTCTGTTTTTCCTTGCCTGCAACTTAGACCAATCTATGCCGGCTTTACTCAAATCAACTCCTGTAATCGCTAGTTGAGATAGTTTTTTTAGTTCCTGCCACACCTTCACACTCTGTAATAAAGTCTTGGTCGGTATACATCCTCTATTCAGACATGTACCACCTAAATCCCCACCTTCAAATAAAACAACCTTTGCTCCTAATTGTGCTGCTCTAATTGCGGCAACATAACCTCCCGGTCCTCCGCCGATAATGGCTAGATCATAAGTTAAAACGTTCGTTTGGAAATCTTGGGGCATCTTTACTTCATCCTTTCAGTAAGACTTTTTCTTACTAGTTTTTATCTTAAAGAGATTAATAGCTTTTTCTACACTTTTATTATCTTTCCCTGCTATAGAAAATAGTTATCTTTACTATTTAAAATGTAAGTGCTCCCACCTCTTAATTGGTAGGAGCACGTCACATTTTATCTAATTGATTGATATAATTCTGCTTTTCTTGTTTTATTTCCAGTTTGGGGTTTTTCTTTCCAGGCTTCACTGTGCGATAGGGTATTATAACCAAAAGCGGGCTTTGTTTTATTTTCTTGATCAAGTCTATTATTCATTTCCCCTAATAATTTTTTTGCCTGAGAGTTCTTTTGGCCCTCAGCCTCTCTTTCCCTGATTATCCCTTCTATCTCTTTCCGCAAACCCCAACGATGTTCTAAATGTTCTTCTACTTGTTTGACTAAATTCTCATTCAGGGTAACCATCCGTTCAAGTTGGGCAAAGTCGATGGGGCTATCTTTATAATACTTATTTTCCAGCTCTTTTAACTTGTTCAACCTTTCAGTTGTAAAATTAAGTACCGGGGATTCCTTAATTAAGATCGGATTATAGATCAGCTCATTAAGATGCAAATTTTCATTACGCGCTTCTCGGGCAAAATTAAGGTACAATTCACGCAGACGGAGCTCATCATCCATTTTAGCAATAACCAATTGTAAATCAGCTCTTAAATTAGCCCCACCTCCTAAAGCAGCCTTAAGATGTTCAATTTCAGTTGTGATAACCTCAGTATTATGGCTGTATAGCACGTTGTTTGCTACGCCTGAATTATATAATGAAAAGTTTTCTTCCGAATTCCGTGTCAGAAGATTAATGTTTTTAATTAAGTTAATGAATACAGCCCGTTCTCTCCTATTACGAAAAGAATCTCCACTCAAAAATGACCTGGATATTTTCGAACGTTTCCCCCCCTGTAACTCACCATATCTTTCTAAATCTGCATTAATCGATTTTATTGTGTCTGTAAAAACACTTCTTGAAATAGACAAAATAAACCCTCTCCTTCTTTTATATTCTTATTCTTCCCATTCTTAACTCTATCTTACCTGCTTATGTTCTTCACGTTGCTTATGTTCTTCACGTTGCTGACGTTGCCGCTGTTCATCTTGTCTCGCTTTGCCCTTGTTATCTTGTGGTAAGATGACAATTTGCTCAATCTCCGGATCTTCTTTAGAAGACTCCATCTGGTTAATATAGTCCCTTAATAAATAATTAGGAATTGTAAGTTTAGTCTCTTCTCTTGTTTCATTACTTTTAAATCTTATTTGATCAAGCAAAATCTCGTTATCACGGGCCATTTTCCCATAAACTAAATCATAGGCAAGCGAATCTAATTTTTGTTGCGCTTTTCTTGAAGTCTCTAAACTCTTAAGCTGATTAATTGTGGTCAAATTAAGTTTTTTACCTTGCTTTCTCACTTCGTACCATAATCTGGCCCGTTCCTCAAAATTGTTTTTTAGTTGATAAATTTCTTCCGGACTAAAGAATCTTTCTAAGTATTTTCTGTTAAAATTAAAAACTCTCTCTATCGCTCGTAATTCTCGAGCATAGATCCTCGAATTCTCAATGTCGTCTATGTTTAAGCATAAATACTTTTTATTATTACGTTTATTAATCATCCCATCGATTTCAAAATCTGTTTCCTTAATAATCAAATATCTTATTGCTTTTTTCAGAGGATTTCTTTCCTTACAATCTAATAAACTCATTTTGTCTTCTTTCTCCTATCTCTCATAATCTTCCCTTATATCTAGTTCTCTTTCGTTGGTAATAGTTTGACCTCTCTTAATTCGTTCTGCTTTCCATAAGTGTTCAACTCGCTCCCTTAGCTGTTCTGTTTCTGTAACTATCTGCTCAATTTTATTTATATCTTGTTCGACAAAAGAATTATTGAAATACTTCTTCTCTAGCTTTCTTAAAGCTAGCACATCTTCCAAATTTAACTTTAGCTTATCGAAATCATTTGTTTTAAGCTTGTTTAAATCTTCCGGTTTCATGGCTAAGACTTTTTTCATTTTTTGATTTTCTTTTACTACATTTTCTCTGGCATTTTTCCAATATCTATTCAGAATAACAGTTTCCTTCTCCATTTGGCCGCAGCTTAAAACACGCTCCCGGTCATACGGCTTGTCAAGAAAATACTTCCTGATTTCATTAAATATCGAGGCGTGATAAAGTGAATCCTTTTCAAACAGCTCTCGATTAATTTGAGCAGTATTTTCTAAACTAAAATAGTTCGCTGATTGTCTTGCGTCAGATTTTTTGCGGTATTTTTTTAAAGCGTCATTAACCATCTCACGACCTTTTTTTTGATAGAACTCCCATTCTTGTTTCTCCTCAACTGGCATGCTGGTTAAATATAAATTATATTGTGTCCGGGCTTTTCTGATAATCGGATCAGCCTCAATCTCCGCAGGTTTTTGATCCTTCATCACCCATTTATATATATCCATCATATTTATCTCCTTTTTTAGATGACTTTTTAATTATAACACATCTTCTATATTTTTCAAATAATTTATAAAAGTCTCTTTAATCAACCCTATACATTTACACAGTAAAAAAGAAGCTAATATTTTCCCTTAGCTTCTTTTACGGCATAAATAGTACTTAGTATAATTAGTTCAATTTTTCCTGGAGCAGTTTATTCACCATACCCGGATTTGCCTGACCTTTAGTTTCCTTCATGACCTGACCAACCAAAAACCCAAGTGCATTTTTCTTGCCGCCGCGATAATCCTCTACTGATTTAGGATTAGCGGCGAGAATCTTCTCGATAAGGGCGGTCAAGGCCCCTTCATCGGAGATCTGAACTAAGCCTTTTTCTTTAATGATCGTTGCTGAGTCTTTACCGGAAGCAAACATTTCGCTAAAAACAGTCTTCGCAATTTTACCGCTAATTTCCCCTTTGTTTAGCGTTTTTAATAAAGTAGCCATTTGTTGCGGGGTTACTTTACTCTCCTGAATCTCCAAATTATTAGCGTTCAATAAGCTTAGGAATTCGCCCATCAGCCAATTGGCAATTACCTTCGGCTCATTATATAAAGCCACCGTCTCCTCAAAAAATTTCGCTAAATCCCGACTACTCGTCAGAATGCCGGCATCATATTGGGAAAGCCCCAATTCATTGATGAAGCGATCCTTTTTGGCCGTCGGTAATTCGGGAAGAGAGGCTTTTATTTCTTCGATCCATTGAGGTTCAAGTACGATCGGTAGTAAATCTGGATCGGGAAAATAGCGGTAATCATTAGCTTCTTCTTTAGTTCGCATGGAAGCCGTAAGGCCTTTACTATCATCCCAGCCCCTAGTTTCTTGAATAATGACCCCACCATCTTCCAAAACTTCTCGTTGCCTTGCTATTTCATATTCCACAGCACGTTCCAGAGACTTAAAAGAATTCATATTCTTGATTTCCGTTTTTGTCCCAAGTTTAGTGCTTCCTACCGGTCGTAAAGAAATATTCGCATCACAGCGCAAGGAGCCTTGCTCCATCTTAACATCAGAAACCCCGGTGTATTCGATTACGGCATGCAACTGTTCCAAAAAGATCCGCGCTTCTTCCGCCGAACGCAGATCCGGCTCAGAAACAATCTCAATCAAACCTGTCCCACCTCGGTTATAATCGGCCAAAGAATAATCGGAAGTAGTGATACTACTGCCACTATGCAACAATTTCCCGGCATCTTCCTCTAAATGAACCCTGTTTAATCTGATTTTCTTCTTTTCCCCATTTACTTCTATCTCCAGATAACCACCTTTGCAGATGGGGAAAAAATATTGGGAAATTTGATACGCAGTCGACAAATCCGGATAAAAATAACTTTTTCGATCAAAGCGACTATAAGGGGCAATCTCACAGTTTAAGGCTAAACCAGCTCGCACCGCATACTCTACAACCTGCTTATTTAAGACAGGGAGTGCTCCCGGAAATCCTAAGCAGACAGGGCAGACATGGGAATTGGCCTCTCCGCCAAATTCCATCGGACAGCCGCAAAAGATTTTCGTATTTGTTTTTAATTCAACATGTATTTCTAAGCCAATAACAGGTTCATAAGCTACTCCCATCTTAACACACCCCTTTTCCTTTGGGACTAAGCCGGGTCAGGTTCGTCTTCTGTTCTAAGGCAAAACCAATCCTGAATAAAGTCTCTTCCGCAAAAGCACGCCCCAAAAACTGCATGCCTACCGGCCGATCTTTTACCCTACCCCAAGGCAGTGACAAAGCAGGAATTCCGGCTAAGTTAGCAGGGCAAGTCAGCACAGCCGTTTCCCCTGCCAAGGCTTTGGCCCGCTCGTCACTAAAATTAAAGGCTACGGTCGAGGTCGTCGGTAGAAGCAAACAATCATAATCCTGTAATTTCTTTTCTAGCTCTTCTTTGATTAAGGTCCTCACTTTAAGGGCTTGCAAATAATAGGTTTCATATCGCTCCGCACTCAAAACATATGTACCTAAGATAATGTTCTTTTTTACCTCCGCGCCAAAGCCCTGACCACGAGTTTTTTTGTAGAAAGTATCGAGATCCTCTCCTTCAGCTCTAAAGCCATAGCGCACCCCGTCAAAACGAGCCAGGTTTGTACTTCCTTCTGCTGCTGCGATAATCTGATATGTGGAGAGAACCGCATCACGATACGGTAAAGAAACCTCTTCACAATGGGCACCTAATTCCTCCAATTTAGCAGCAGCCTGTTGAAGCCAAGCTATTATTTCCGGATCAACACCTTCTAAATATTCCTTGGGTATGCCAATTTTTAACCCTTTAATATCATTAACCAGAAAACTGGTATAATCCTTAGCATTATTAGGAGCTACCGACAAGGAATCCAGCGGGTCATGCCCGGAAATCACGTTCATGACCAAAGCACAATCGGTCATATCCCGCGTCAGAGGACCTGCTTGATCTAATGATGACGCACCGGAAATAATACCATAGCGTGAAACCGTACCATAGGTGGGTTTAAAACCAATTACGCCACAGAATGAAGCCGGTTGACGCAAATCCCCTCCTGTGTCAGTCCCCAGAGCAAAAACTGCTTCCTCAGCTGCCACAGCCGCGGCCGCTCCCCCACAAGCTCCTCCTGGAACAGCCTGCAAGTCATGGGGATTATGTGTTGACCCAAAGAGCGAATTTTCCGTAGTAGCACCAAGACCCATCTCCTCTAAATTACATTTCCCTAATAATACAGTCTCTGCCGCTTGTAATTTTTCTACAACTGTCGCACTATAAGGCGGGATAAAATTTTCCAGCATTTTAGATGCACCGGTCGTCCTAATCCCTTCCGTTAAAAAGTTATCAGATAGAGCCATGGGAATACCGGCTAAAGGCGAAAGCTCTTCTCCTCTGCTTCTCTTTTTATCAACATTTTGCGCTTTTCTAAGTGCCTCTTTTTCCGCTATTGTAATGAACGCATTAATCTCGCCTTCAACCTGTTTAATTTTATGCAACTGTTCTTTCACTAAATCCCCACTGCTAATTTCCTTTTTCCTTAACAGCTTCTGCAGTTCATGGGCTGTTAAACCAAGTAATGCTGACAATATTCTTCCCCCTCTCACACTTGCTAAAAACCTAGCTCAAACTTTTCACCTTAAATAATCCGCGGAACCTTAAAACAATCGTTTTCAACTTCTACGGCATTAGCAAATACCTGTTCCTTAGTAAGTCCTTTCTCCACCTTATCCTCGCGAAAAACATTTGTTAGGGGAAGAAGATCAATTGTAGGTTCCACCTGGCTTGCCTCTATTTGCTTCAGTACTTCCATCTGCTCTAATCTTGCCTGCAAAGCTTGTGTATAGTTCTGACTCTCCTCTGCTGATAACTCTAGTTTAGCTGAATCGGCGATTCTTTCCAGCTCGTTTTGCGTAAGTTTCATCTTTAACCTCACCCTTCCCTTATCTATTAAAATATTATATCAAATCTAAGTAATAGATAACAAATCTGGTTAAAATATCATGTTTTCGAATTCCTCTGCGGTCAATATACGCAAAGCGCTTCTGCCTTTTTCGATTATAGCCTGAGCTTTGTCAAGCTTAGAGCCGGCATTTTCGCCTGCCAGTACATAATCTGTCTTTTTACCCACACTAGAGGAAACGTTTGCGCCAAGATCCGTAAGTAGTTTTTCTATTTCTGCACGGGTATATTTTTCTAGGGTCCCCGTCACCACCACTGTTTTGCCGCTGAAAGGATTGATTTTAATTTCCTCTACCTCGTAACGTGGATTAACCCCAGCTGCTAAAAGTTTTTCAATACTCAACTCAATCTTTTCATCCGCAAAAAAGTTGACAATACTATCTGCAACTATCTCCCCTATATCCGAAATAAGCAGGAGCTGTTCCCAGGGCGCTTGCTGTACTGCCTCTAATGATTTAAAGTTTCTCGCCAAATCGGTGGCTGTCTTTTTACCGACATTAGGGATGCCCAAGGCATAGATAAAAGCATCAAGCGTACAATCTTTACTTTTTTCAATCGCCTGTAATAAGTTCTCTGTTTTCTTTTCCTTAAACTTTTCTAAACCGAGTAGGTCTTCTTTCTGTAAGCTATATAAATCAGAAACCTCCCGAATATCCAGCTTTTCAAAGAGCTGTTCGGCAGTTTTTTCGCTGAATCCTTCGATATTCAAGGCATCACGACTGGCAAAATGGACAATACTTTTCACCAGTTGCGGTTTACAGGAAAGAGAGTTTTCGCAAAAATAATGTACCCCCTCACGTACCAGTTTCGCTCCACAAGCCGGACACTCATCGGGCACTTCTATCTCCTGTGCCTCGGCTAAAGATTCTTCCACTACGCCGGTTATCTCCGGAATAACATCATTAGAACGACGGATATAAACCTGACAGCCAAGTTTTACCCCTTTTCTTTCGATATCATCAACATTGTTCAAAGTAGCTCTCTTAATCGTTACTCCACCAAGATCGACTGGCTCTAAAAGTGCAGTAGGAGTCACCTTCCCCGTCCTGCCCACATTCCATTCCACATCCAGTAAAGTAGTCACATCATCCTTGGCCGCAAATTTATAAGCACTAGCCCAACGCGGAAACTTAATCGTATAGCCCAAGATCTCCCGGGTTCTCAAATCATCTACTGCAATAACTACCCCGTCTATTTCAAAATCCAAATTGTCACGCTCTTGAGCTATCTTTTCTATTTCTACGATTACGTCATCCATATTCGTACAACGCACATGATAGGGGTGAACAGGCAGACCCTGTTCCTCTAAAAAGGTGAGTATCTCAGTATAACTGGAAAAGGCCGTGTCTCCCCGATAACCGATCTCATAAAAATAAGCAATCAATTTTCTTTTCGCCGTCTCCCGCACATCAAGATTACGCAAAGCACCGGCGGCGGCATTACGTAAATTCTTTAGCGGTATAGTAGCCGTGGCGTTATACTCAGCAAAAGCCTGTTTGGTCATCAAGGCTTCGCCTCTAATCTCCAATGTAGAGGGATGCCCGATAGAGAAAGGAATGCTCTTGATCGTCTTCACCTGAGCAAGAATTTCTTCCCCTATTTCCCCTGTACCTCTCGTTGCCGCGTGAACCAAAAGTCCCGCCTCATAGGTAAGATTCACCGTCAAACCGTCAAATTTGTAAGTCACGATATAGGCAAGAGGAGGTAACGCATCATTCTGGGCGTTAGCATTATACTCTCTCCGTGCCTTCTCTACCCTCTGTTCCCACGCCTTCAATTCCCCATAGTTTTGAGCTTTATCCAAACTCCACAATCCCGCCAGATGAGTATGTTTCTTAAACTCTGTTAAGATAACATCTCCCACGCGCTGAGTGGGAGAATCAGGCAAATATAGCCCTGTTTCTAGCTCTAAAGCACGCAGTTCATCATACAAACGATCATATTCCGCATCACTCACACTAGTATCATCAAGGGTGTAATATTCATAGGCATATTGGTTTAGTTGGGCAACTAATTCTCGAAGTCGTGCTTCTTGCGCACTGGCCATCTACTTTCCTCCTTGAAGTTTTTTCAAAGGTGCATACTTAGCGATTACGGTCTTTAGCCCCTGTCCGGGAAAAGCTATCGTCAATTCAATCTCACTGCCCTGCCCTTTCGTACTAACGATGACACCTTCGCCCCATTTTTGATGAAAGACCTTATCACCCAGACTAAAAATCTGACCCTGTGCTAGAACTCCCTCTTGTCTCTGATACTGTCCATATGAGGGAAGCTGATATCCCCCTTGGTGCTCCTTAGCTGAAATTGCGGAGACCGTTTCTGTCGGAGTAACGGCTTTTGTCGTCTCAAAGAATCCCGGTCTTCTAAATTCCGTACAAAGTTCCGGCGGAATATCCTTCAAAAAACGAGAAGGTTCATTCATCGTGTTCCGACCGTATAAATAACGTTCAGTTGTATTCACCAAATAGAGTCTTTTTTTAGCTCGCGTGATTGCTACATAGCAAAGCCGCCGCTCTTCCTCTAATTCCCGCTCTTCATAAAAAGCCCGGTAATGCGGGAAAATGCCTTCTTCCAACCCGACCAAAAAAACATAATTAAACTCTAAACCCTTGGCACTGTGCATGGTCATCACAACTACTGCCTCATCCTGCTCCTCCAGGTTATCTAAATCCGTAACCAAGGCCACCTGACTAAGAAAATCTACTAGGGAAACATCCTCCGCATAGCGATCATACTCCGAGGTCTTTGTGAGAAATTCCTGTAAGTTTTCCAAGCGTCCATCCGCTTCAGGAGTAGATTCTTTGACATACTGTTCCCGATAACCAGTATCTACTAAGATTTTTTCTGTGAGCTTAGTTACTGTTAATTCTTCCACAGATTGATGAAAACTTTCCATTAACTCCACAAATTGAGCCACTGCATTATCTGCTCTCGTGCTTAAACCAATTTCCTGATGTTCCAGTAAAGCCTGATAAATGGGAATCCCCCGCATCCTGCTATAATCCTCGATTTTCTCGATCGTCGCCTCGCCAATCCCTCGGCGCGGTTCATTGATAATGCGTTTCATACTGATAGTATCACTGGTATTAGCTAAAAATTTTAAAAAGGCCAAAATATCCTTAATCTCTTTACGTTCGTAAAACTTAACTCCCCCCACCAGTTTATAAGGAATCCCCGCCCGGATAAACCACTCTTCCAAAGAACGGGATTGAGCATTAGTACGAATAAGAATCGCACATTCTCCATAATTAGCCCCTGCACCTCTCAGCTCCACCAGCTTTTCCATCACAAAGGAAGCCTCATCACCTTCATCGGAAGCCAGATAATGCAGAATCTGTTCACCCACTGGATTTTCGGTCCAAAGTTTTTTACTTTTACGGCCTGAATTTTTTGCGATCACCGCATTGGCTGCCTCTAAAATCAGCTGCGTAGAACGATAGTTTTGTTCCAGCTTAATCACTCGGGCTTCCGGATAATCCCGC
>Ga0265294_10004456_pt1 | contig 17524 bp, 19 predicted proteins | sample MunlanPumphouse3_FD_192504 | JGI IMG/M metagenome (GOLD analysis project Ga0265294, IMG submission 192504) | Groundwater microbial communities from a municipal landfill in Southern Ontario, Canada - Pumphouse #3 | ecosystem: Environmental > Aquatic > Deep subsurface > Groundwater | place...
GTCTATCATTTTTTAGTTTCTCTTCAAAATCAACAAAATCTATCTCATATTTTGCATCTTTATATATCAAATTGTTTGTTATAACCTTGCAATCATTGTTTTGTATAACTATATTAAAGTAGTGATAAACAGGCGATTGAATTAAGATTTTGTCATCTTTTTGACAAAAAGTTTGAATTATTGCACTTAAAGATGGAATTACACCAGATGTTGGAATAATATGCTCTTTTTTTATCTCATAGTTAAATCTTTTTTTCCACCAGTTAATCTCAGCTTCAAAATACTCATTTGGAACCATTGTATAGCCAAAAACTGGATGCTTTGCTCTTTTTATAATAGAATCCACAATAGGCTTTGCAACTTCAAAATCCATATCAGCAACCCACATAGGAATCACTCCATCTTTTGTAGTATCCCATTTGTAGCAGTCTGTATTTTTTCTATTTATTACTTTATCAAAATTGTATTTCATCTATTGCCTTTAAAAAATTATTCAAAATAGCTTTTATTATACAAGATTATGATTTATATAGGGTTTTGTTAATTTAGTAGATAAAGAGAAATATAGATAAAATTTCAAAAAAAGGAGCAAAAGATGGAAAATTTTAGTTTTTGTAACCCAACACAAATTGAGTTTGGAAGAGATAAAGAGAAAAATATTGGAAAATATATAAGCCAAAATGGAGTAAAAAAAGTTTTATTGGTTTATGGAAGCAAAAGAGTTATAGAAGATGGACTTTTTGATGTAGTTATAAAAAGTTTAAAAGAAAATGGTGTAGATTTTATAGCTTTTGGTGGAGTTGTAAGTAACCCAATATTAGGAACTATTAAAAACGCTATAAAAATTGCAAAAGATGAGAAAGTAGATGGAGTTTTAAGTCTTGGAGGTGGGTCTGTTTTAGATAGCTCAAAAGCAATAGCTGTTGGAACTTTATATGATAGTGATGTTTGGGATTTCTTTTTAGGTAAAGAGCAAATAAAAAAGGCTCTACCTATTTTTGACATAATTACTCTTGCTGCAACTGGAAGTGAGATGAATGGATATGCCGTTGTTACAAATGAAAAAACAAAACAAAAATTTAGTATTTGGTCACCTTTGATTTATCCAAAAGTTTCTGTTATAAATCCAGAACTTCAAAAAAGTGTTTCAAAAGAGTATTTGGTTTATTCTGCAACTGATATTATTGCACATACTATTGAAGGCTATTTTACAGCAAAAATCCAGCCAAAATATATGAGTAGACAAGTTGAAAATATTATAAAAACAGTAATGGAAACAACTGAAATTTTAATAAAAAATCCAGATGATTATAGTGCAAGAGGAGAGTTTGCTTGGGCTGCAACAAATGCTTTAAATGGTACAACAACAGTTGGAACATCTGGTTTTTCATTTCCAAATCACTTAATAGAACATGCACTTTCGGCACTTTACAATGTTCCTCACGGAGCAGGGCTTAGTGTTGTAATTCCAGCTTGGGCAAAGTGGTATTATAAGCAAAATGAGGCTCAGTTTATTAGATTTGCAAAAGAGATTTTTGGGAAAAACACAGCACTTGAAGGAATAGAAGAACTTGAAAATTGGTTTAATAAAATAGGAACTCCTACAAGATTAAAAGATTTTTGTTTAGATAAAGCTAATATTTCAGATATTATAGAAAATTTATCGTATCAACAAGATTTTTCAAAAGAAGATTTAGAAAATATTTTAATTAATGCTTTATAGATTTATATTTTTTTAAAGAGTTAGATAGTTTTAAACTATCTCTCTTTTTATGTTCTCTTTTAAGCTACAAGTTATTTCATAAGTTATTGTGTTGTGAATTTTAGCCAACTCTCTTACATCATCAAAAAGACAAACTTCTTCTTCATCACTATTTATAGATAAGTTATCCATAGAAACACGACCTAAAACTTGAAAACCTTTTGGTGTTGTGTAGTTGTGATTTTCATTAAGTCTTAAAAAACCATCTCCATAACCTACATCATAAGTTGAAACTATCATATCAGTAGTAGCTGTGAATTTTCCACCATAACCAACACTTTGATTTTTTTTCAATGTTCTAGTTGCCATTTTTGAAGCCCAAAGACTCATTACAGGTTTAAGTTTTGGAAAATTAAATGGCAAATCATCTTCTAAATATCCATAAGTTGCAATTCCTGCTCTTGCAAAATCTTCGTTAAGTTCTTCGAAATTTTTTTCTCTAAAAAGTGCAGATGAGTTACAAGAGTGAAAAGCAGGGAGTGGTAGAAAAAGTTTTTCACATACCTCTTTTACCTTAGCTTTTGCTTTGGAAAAAAGTTCTTTTTGGAAGAAAAAATTTGTTGATAATTCATCCGCTCCTTTATGGTGTGTGAAAACCCCTGTAATATTGGCTTTTTGTTTCAAAAGCCCTAAAATAGCCACTTCTATATCATCTATTGATATTCCATTTCGATGCATTCCTGTATCTATTTTGATATGAACATTACTATTTTCTGGTATTTTGTCTATGTTTTCAATTGTGTTTAATGCCATGTGAAAAGTATGTGAATAGTTGTGAAAAACATTAGGTGCTAAGATTAAAATATAAGAAAAATAATCCTTTATTTTTTGCGCATCTTCAACACTTCTTACAACTGCTTTTTTAATACCAAACTCACATGATAGCTTTGCAATTTCAACTATTCCATGACCATAAGCATTATCTTTTAAAACTACAGCAACTTTTTCTTTACTTGTTGCTTTTTGGCTTATTGCTTCTAGATTATAAAAAAGGTTATCCTTGTTTAATAATATTCTAGCCATTTTTTTCCTTTCTAAAATAATCAAATATATTTTTTGAATCAACTTCATTTAAAACAGCTTTTAGCTCTTCTAAACTTGCATTTTTTATCTTTTCAAACTCTCCAAAATATAGAAGAAGTTTTTTTATTTTTGCTTCACCTATTCCATTTATTTGTAAAAAGGATATCTCTTTATCCTCTTTTCTTTTTTGTTTTTTATGAAAACTTATAGCAAATCTATGGGCTTCATCTCTTTGTCTTTGAATAAACTGTAATCTTTTATCACTTGTAAGAAGATTTAAGCTTTTGTATTCACCATTTTTTCTAAAATGGACTATATCTTTCGCATTTCCTTTTGCTCTATATGCTTTGGCATCTACTTTTTGTTTTGAAATGGCAATAATATCTAAATTTACCCCAATACTTTGTACAATATCAAATGCTAGTTTTAGCAAAGTTTCTCCACCATCAATAATCCATAAATCAGGAGCAGGATTTTTTGAAAAGCTCTCAACTCTTCTTATTAACATCTCTCTCATTTGTGAATATTCATCTTTTGATTCAAGGTTATAGTGTCTAAAAGCTTTTTTGTCAAAAGAGCCTAAATTTTCATTCCAAACAATCATAGCTCCAACTGTTGCTTGTCCCATCAAATGCGAATTGTCAAAACTTTCTATTAAGCTAGGAGTTGTTTGTAGGCAAAATAGTTCTTTTAACTCTTCATATATAGTTGTTTGATTTTTTGAAGCTTCAATTCTTAGAAGTTCATCACAGTTGTTTAATGCAATCTTTACAATGCTAGCCTTTTTATCTATTTTTGGATTTATTACTTTTATTTTTTTATCAAATCTTTTATATAAAAACTCTTCAATGTCATCTAAATCCAAAATTTCATCAGCTACAATAATCTCTTTTGGGATAATTGGAAGTTCATTTGAGTAGTAGTTTACAATAGTTCTTTTGTATGCTTCATTTAAATCAAACTCTAAATCATCATTTATTTTTATAAAATCATAGTTTGAAGATGCAAGTTTTCCATCTCTTATAAACATTCTTACAATTACAGCTTTTTTACTACCAGCTTTTATAGCAAAAATGTCCAAATCATCATTTGTTGCTAAATCTATGCCTGTTTTAATTTCAGATTTTTCAATAGTTTTTACTCTATCTCTTAAATTTAAAGCATCCTCAAAACGAAAATCATCTGAATATATTTTCATCTTCTCTTTTAGTTTTGATAAAAGTTTTGATTTATTGTATATATAGCTTAAAGCTTCATCTAAAAGTTTTTTATACTCTTCTTTTGTTATTTTTTGCTCACAAGGAGCTTTGCATTTTCCTATTTGATAAAATAGACAAGCACTTTTTCCTTTTATACAAGATTTTTTTTGCACCAAAGGAACTATTTCATATATGCTATCTAACATATCTTTTGCACCACTTGAGTAGGGACCAAAATATTTTATATTTTTACCTTTTTCTATTTTTCTTGTAATTTCAAGTCTTGGAAAATCTTCATTTAAATCAACATAAATATATGGATATGTTTTATCATCTCTTAAAAGTACATTGTATTTTGGTTTTAACTGTTTGATTAAAGAGTTTTCAAGTATTAAAGCATCATGTTCATTTGGAACAACAATCCACTCTACAAAAGTAGTTTCACTAATCATTTTATATATTCGTGGACTTAGTTTATCAGCAGGTAGTAGTTTTGGTGTAAATTTAAAATAAGATTTTACTCTATTTTTTAAAACTTTTGCTTTTCCAATATATAGTAGATGACCGTTTTCATCAAAATATTGATAAACACCAGAATCATTTGGTAACTCTTTTAATTTCTCTTCTAAATTCATTTTGAAATAGTAGCTAAAAAGAGTTTTTATAGAGTTTATAATCTATTTTTTACACTAAAAAATATGAAAATAGATTAAAGTAATTAAAAGACTATTTTAAAATTCTACAGTTTTATAAATCATAGTTGCTAAAACAAAAAGATTTAAAAGAAGGACAAATTTTTTATAAGAAGTTGATTTTGTTTTTTCTTTTATTTTTATTCCAAAATATACTCCAATTAAAGAACCAATACCAATAATAGCTCCCTCATAATATAGCATATTTCCATACAGTGAAGTAGATATAAATCCACCAATAGATGAAAAAATAACAAAAAATAGCCCTAAAGCAGTGGCTATTTTTAAATCATATTTTAAAAATTGAACTAGTATTGGAAGAAGCATTAAAGAACCACCAATTCCAATACTCATTGCAAAAATTCCAACACAAAATCCAATAAATGAAAGTAAAAATATATTTTTATCTTCTTGTATTACTTCTTGAGAAGCGGGTGCTTTAAATAGAGTATAAATTGTATAAATAAGTACAGCAATAAAAAGGTATTGAAGGTAAATATCTGGAATTGAAGGTAAAAAGTAACCACTAAAAAGTCCACCAACGCTAGCACCAACTCCTAAAATTATACCATCACGAAATAGACCTTTTATCTTTTTTGAGTTTAAAAAAGAGCCATAAATAGATGAAAAAACCATCTGCATTATAGATATTGCAACAGCTTCTTTCATAGCAAATCCAGCAACTAAAAGCATTGGAATTAAAATACTTCCACCACCAATTCCAAAAAAACCAGATGTAAATCCTGTAATAAGACCAAAGGCTAATAATTCAAATTCCAAAACTACTCTTTTTTATTTGAACTTAGAGTCTCTATAAATTCGTTGTACTCTTTTTCCAAAATTTCATTTTTCTCTTCTAAAGTACAATTTTCCTCTTTTTTTATAGAGCACTCAAGATTTGCTATCCTTTCTATTAGATATTTAAACATCTCTTTGTTTATATCTGGTAGTTCATTGTGAGCCATTTTGTCTCTTTTATTATCTTTTTTGATAATTCTTGCAGGTACTCCAACAGCAGTTGAGTTTTCAGGAACATCAGTAACTACAACAGAGTTTGCTCCAATTTTTGAGTTAGAACCAATTGTAATATTTCCTAAAATCTTTGCTCCACTTCCAATAACTACATTTGATTTAATTGTAGGGTGTCGTTTTCCTTTATCAAGACTCACTCCTCCCAAAGTTACACCTTGATAGATTAAAACATCATCTTCTATAATAGAAGTTGAACCAATAACAACTCCAATAGCATGGTCTAAAAATACTCTTCTTCCAATTTGTGCAGCAGGATGAATATCTGTTTTTGTGAAAAAAGATGATATCCCAGAAATAGCACGAGAAAGTTTCTCAAACCCTTTTTTATATAATCTATTTGCAATTCTATGATTTATAATTGCCCAAACTCCAGGATAATTAAAAAATATCTCAAAGTTTGAGTTAAAAGCTGGGTCATTTAGTTTTGGAACAGAAAAATCTTCTTTAATTTGACTCCATAAAGATATTTTTTCTTCTTCATTTTTTATTTCATTCGTCATCGTAATAACTCCAGATTGTTTTTAAATAACTATTGTCATCTAAATATTTTTTTAAGGTCTCATAAGTCTCAATTGGAAGATTTCTGCTTAAAATTGTTTGTATCTCTTGTGTATCGTAGTCAATATCATCTAAAATATCTATAACTTTTTGAGATTCCAAAAGTTTTTCTAAAATTACTTCTTCATCTTTAAAGACAACATTAACTTCTGTTGGATGAGAAAAAAGATTGTGTTTCATTCCCAAAGTATCCTGATATGCTCCTACATTGAAAAATCCTAAGAAATAATCTTCTTTATTTAAGTTTACATCATGTAAATATAGAGGTTTTTTCATATCAAAAGGAATTTCTCCATCGCTATCACAAGTTATATCCCAAAGACTTGCACTTCTTGTTGGTTTTTTATCCAAATGAGTTATTGGCATAATTGGAAACTCTTGGTCGATTCCCCAATAATCAGGTAAAGATTGGAAAAGTGAGAAATTTAGTAGATATTTTTCTTGAATATTTTTATCAAATCTTTTAAGCTCTTCATAATCATCAACTTGAAGAAGTGAAATGGCTTTTTTGATAATTTGATGAGTTAATATTTCAGCATTTGATCTATCTTGTAAATCAATATAACCTAAATCAAAAAGAGTTAAAAGTGATTCTAAATGGTCAATACTATCATGCATAAACTCATAGGCTTTTTTCTTTGTCATATCTTTGAAAAGTTCTCTTAACTCTTCTATTAAAGGAGGATTTTTCTCTTTTAGTCTTAAGTGGTCAAGTTCATATTCAGCTGAAAATAGCTCTAAAACAGGAGTTATAAGAACAGTTGAAGCTGCACTTATAAATCTTCCTGATTCAGTAAAAATATTTGGCTCTTCAACTCCTTTTTGTCTTGCAATATCTTTTAAAGTAAATACAACATCACTTGCAAATTCAGCAAGTGAATAAAATCTAGATTGTTCGTAAGCACTATATTCTACACTTAATCCACCACCAATATTTATAGAGTTAAGTTTTTTTGCACCCAAATTTTTAAGCTCAGCATATATATGCCCCGATTCTCTAAGAGCTTTTTTTAAAGGTTTAATAGTATTCATAGCAGAACCTATGTGAAAATGAATCATTGTTAATAAATCTTGAAGTTTATTTTCTTGCATAAGTTCAAAAGCTTCTAAAATTTCTGTTGAAGTAAGTCCAAATTTTGAGTCAATTCCACCACTTTTTGCCCAAACACCACTTCCTCCACTATGAAGTCTTACTCTTAAACCTACATTTGGAGCTTCCATTTTTGTCTCATTTAAAACTTCCAAAATCATCTCTAGCTCATTTAAACCCTCTATGATAACTGTAATATTGTGTCCCATAGATTTCGCAATAAAGCATAGATGTATCATCTCTTTATCTTTAAAACCATTTATAGTTATTGGGCTTCCCATATTGTTGTAAGTCATAGCAATAACTAATTCTGCTTTACTTCCAGCTTCTAAACCATAGTTGTATTTTTTTCCAGCAGCAACTAAAGGATGAATAAAGTTTGGTAACTGATTTACTTTTAGAGGGAAAACAGCATTAAATTTTCCTTTATAGTCATACTCTTTGATACTTGCATTAAAAGTGTTAAAAAGTGTTTTAACTTGTTTTTTCGTAATGTGTGGAAATCTTAAAAGTAGGGGTCCTTTAAAACCTTGTTTTCTTACATCTTTTACAATTTTGATTAAAGATGGATATGGTTTGTAGTTTACTTTTACAACTCCATCTTCAATAAAAAAATTATCATCACTCCAAATATCTATTCCATATCTGTTTTTCATATTAAAAATCCTCTAAAATTATATTATTCTCTTCTTTTGTATTTAAATTTTTTGTATAAATTATTCCATTTTCTAGCTCTTTTTCTCCAATTAGTGCAACAATATTGCATCCTAGTTTTTGGGCTATTCCAAAATGTTTTGCAAAACCTCTTGGAGTATATTCTATATAAGTTTTTGTTGTTTTTCTTTTTTTAATTGCTATTTCAAAAGCTTTATTTAGACTAATTTCATCTAAAACACCAATATACAAAAACTCTTTTTCTTCTTTTTTTATTTTTACAAGCTCTAGCAATCTTTCTATTCCAATAGCAAAACCAATTCCAGCAGTACTTTTTCCACCTAAAAATTCAACCAATCTATCATATCTTCCACCACCAGCAATTGCACTTTGAGCACCAATTTCATTGCTTACAAACTCAAATGCTGTTTTGTTGTAATAATCAAGCCCACGAACCAAATTTGAGTCAATTTCATAATTTATTTTATTAAAATCCAAAATCTCTTTTAGTTTTTCAAAATCACTATTGCAAGAGCTACATAAACTATTTGTTATTTTGGGAGCATCTTTTAAAAGAGTTTGGCACTTCTCATTTTTACAATCTAAAACTCTAATTGGATTTGTATCAACTCTTCTATTACAATCTTCACACAACTCAGATTTAAAACTATTTAGATGATTTACTAGATTATTTTTATATTGTGGCATACACAGAACGCAACCCAAAGAGTTTAATTTTAAAGTAAATCCAATATCAAAATATTCAAGAATTTCACGAATAAGCATAATAATATTTGCATCTTCATAAACATTTGCTATTCCAAAAACTTCACAACCAAATTGGTGAAACTCTCTTAATCTTCCTTTTTGAGGTCTTTCGTATCTAAACATAGGACCATAGTAGTACCATTTATAAGTTCCACCAGCACGATCTAGTTTTTTTTCAACAAAATGTCTTACAACTCCAGCAGTTCCTTCAGGTCGCAGACATACATCATTTTCACCCTTATCAATAAATTGATACATCTCTTTATTTACAATATCACTGCTTTCACCAACACTTCTTTTAAAAAGTGCTGTCTCTTCTAAAAGAGGAGTCTCTATATAAGAAAAACCATATTTTTGTGCAATTTTTGAGGCATTTTCTATAAAATATGTAAAAAGTTCACTTTCACTTCCTACAATATCCTTCATTCCTCTTAAACTTTGAATTGTTTTTGTACTATTTAGCATTTATAAAATCCTCAATTTTTTTTGCAATCTCATCTATACTTAAACTAGCATCTATAAAAATATAATCTATATCTAGTTTCAAAATAGTCTCTTTTAGTCTGGCTTGAATATCTAAAAGATAATCTAAACCTCTTTTTTCAATACTATCATTTGGTTTTTGAGACAATCTTTTTTGTAATTCATCTTTTTTAAGCTCTAGTAAGATTACTTTTTGTGGAAAACTATTTGAAGTTGCTAACCGATTTAATTCTATTAAATCTTCTATTTTTTTATCTTTTGCATATGCAATTCCAGATATAAATGAACGGTCACTAATAATTAATTTATTTTTATTTTTTAAAATTATCTCTTGAGTGTGTTCAGCTCTATCTGCAAGAAACATAAACATTTCAGCTAAACTACTATTTGCTTCTCCACTTAAAATCATCTCTCTTAGTTTTGTACCTAATGTAGTTCCTCCTGGTTCTTTTGTAAAAATTGCATTTGGAAATTTATTTTTTAAAATTTCTAATTGAGTTGATTTCCCTGCTGTATCAATTCCTTCAATAACTACATACATTCTAAAACCTCTTTTGGAACTAAGTGCTCAAATTTTCCTTTAAATCTTATAATTTCTCGCACAATTGTAGAGCTTACAAAGGCATGCTCTAGTGTTGGCATTAGGTAAACTGTTTCAAGATTATGGTTGATTGAGGAGTTTGCATACCCCATTTGTAGTTCAAATTCAAAATCACTAACAGCTCTTAATCCTCTGATTATAGTATTGATTTGTAAATCCTTTGCTAAATCAACCAAAAGAGTATCGAAACCAACAACTCTTACATTTTTAAGATGAGCTGTAGCAGCTTTTACAAATTCTACTCTTTTATGATGTGAAAACATAGGTTTTTTTAGTTCACTTTTTGCAACACTTATAATTACTTCATCAAAAACTTTTATTGCTCTTTCAATAATATCTAAATGCCCAATAGTAATAGGGTCAAATGTCCCACTGTATATGGCTTTTTTATATGAACCAGTATAGTTATAATCGTTATTTTTCATATTCATTTCCATCTTTTATATAGTTTGTTATCTATTTTTAATAAATCCATCCACTTTCCAATAATAAAATTTTCCATATCTTCTAAAGTTTGTTGAGAGCTGTAATATCCCAAAATTGGAGGCGCAATTACAACTCCTAAATTTGATAGTTTTAGCATATTTTCTAGCATTATTGTATTTAGAGGTAACTCTCTTGGAGCTATTATAATCTCTCTTTTTTCTTTTAGCATTACAGAAAAAGCTCTAGTAATTAAGCTATCAGCTATTCCTACACTGAATTTTGCCAAAGTATTTGAACTACAAGGGAGAATAATCATTTTATCAACTTTAAATGAGCCAGATGCTAAAGAAGCTCCTATGTTTTTGTCTTTAAAAAGTGTTATATTTTCATGATTTTTGAATATCTCTTTAGTTTTTATACCATTTTCAAGTTTTAAAGCCTTTTTAGAACTTTTTGAAAATACTACAAAAATCTCAATATCTTTTGGTATTTGTTTTATAAATTTCAAAGCTAGATTTACTCCACTAGCACCTGAAATTCCAACTGTTAATCTCAATATTTACCTCTTGAATTATTTAATTATAAAAAGCTTGATATTATCAAATAAAAGCTTCAAGTTTTATTTTATATCAAAATATGTATAAGCTTTTATTAAATATTAAAAAGATAACATTTTGTATAAATTTTATCTATAAAACTATTACAAAAAGAGGTGTAAAATGTCAAAAAATTTCACATATATTAGAAGAAATCAAAACAACATAAACTACACGCAGGAGCAAAGAAAGCTTATTTCAAATTATGTTTTAAAAAATTCATTAACTATTTATAAAAATATTGAAATAGAGATAAATAGAGCTTCTCAAGAGAAAAATATTATTCAACTTTTAGAAAATTGTGAAAAAAACTCTACAATAATTGTTGCAAACTTAAATGTTTTTGGAAGAACTATTGATAGAATTTTAGAAATTGTAAAGTTTTTATTATCAAATAAGATAAGAATAATTGTTGTTGAACAAAATTTAGATTTGCTAAGTAGTGATGATAAGCTTACATTAATGATTTTAAATATTATAAAAATGACTATCTCCTTAGAAAAAGAGCTTCAAAGCTTAAGAACAAAAGAAGCATTAAATGCAAAAAAAGAAGATGGTATTGCTCTTGGAAAACCAAAAGGAACTATTCAAAAATCAAAATTTGATGAGCAAAGAGGCAAAATTGAGGAATTACTAGCTATGGGTCTTAGTGTTAGAAAAATAGCAAAACTTTTAGGATACAACAACCATATAGGTTTAAATAGTTATGTAAAAAAGAGAGATATTAGAGCGATTGCAGTTGATAAAAAGTAGCTTTAATACTTTTTATATGGCTTTAAAAAAATTAATAGTAGAATGATGAGTTAAAAATTAAAGGAATAGTAAATGAAAGTATTATTAATAAAAGATGTAAAAACTTTAGGAAAAGCAGGTGAAATCAAAGAAGTAGCTGATGGATATGGTAAAAATTTTTTAATAGGAAAAGGCTTAGCTTTACAAGCAACAAATGAAGTTATAGCAAAACATAATGCAGAACAAAAAAAACTAGCACTTAAAGAAGAAGAAGAGATAAAAGCTGCAAAAGAGTTAGCAGAAAAAATAAATGCAACAAAACTTACAATTAGACATAAAGTTGGAGCAAATGGACAACTTATTGGAAGTGTTACAAATAAAGAGATAAGTGAAGAACTTGAAAAACAGTTCTCTATTATGGTTGATAAAAAAAGTATAGTTGTTGATAATAAATTAAAAACTATTGGTATTTACGAAGTTTCTTGTAAATTAGGACACTCGGTAAATGCAACGTTAAAAATAGATATAATCGCTGGTTAATTATGTTTCACGCAACTACAATTTTAGCCTACAAAGGTAAAAATAAAGCTGTTATTGGTGGAGATGGACAGGTATCTTTTGGAAACACTGTTTTAAAAGGAAATGCTACTAAGATAAGAACTTTGTATAAAGGTCAAATTTTAGCAGGTTTTGCAGGAAGTACAGCAGATGCTTTTAATCTTTTTGATATGTTTGAAGCTCATCTTGAAACTTGTAAAGGTGATTTATTAAAATCTGTTATTGCTTTTTCAAAAGAGTGGAGAAAAGATAAGTATTTAAGACGACTTGAAGCTATGATGATAGTTTTAAATAAAGAAAAAATATTTATTTTAAGTGGAAATGGAGATGTTGTTGAACCTGAAGATGGGGAGATAGCAAGTATTGGAAGTGGTGGAAATTTTGCAATATCTGCTGCACGAGCATTAGCAAAACATTCACAGCTTGATGAAGAAGAATTAGTTCGAGAATCTTTGATGATTGCTGGTGAGCTTTGTATTTATACAAATCAAAATATAAAAATATTAAAAATAGAGGAATAAAAACAGTATGGATATGACACCTAGGCAGATTGTTGCTTATTTAGATGATTATATTATTGGTCAAAAAGATGCAAAGAAGACCATAGCTCTAGCTTTAAGAAATCGATATAGAAGAATGAGAGTTGAGCCAAATCTACAAGAAGAGATTATGCCAAAAAATATTCTAATGATTGGAAGCACAGGAGTTGGTAAAACTGAAATTGCAAGAAGAATGGCAAAAATGATGGGACTTCCTTTTGTAAAAGTAGAAGCTAGTAAATATACAGAAGTTGGGTTTGTAGGAAGAGATGTTGAATCTATGATTAGAGACCTTCTATATGAAAGTATAAATCTTGTTACAAAAGAGTATGAAGAGAAAATTAAAGATAAAATTGATGATGAAGTAAATAAAAAGATCATTGAAAAATTAGTACCTCCACTTCCTGATAGTGCAAGTGAAAATGCAAAAGAATCGTTTATAAAAACTTATAATCTAATGGAAAAGAAGTTATTAAATGGTGATTTAGATGATAAAAAAATCGAAATAGAGTTACCTAAAAAAGCTCATGTAGAGATAATTGATTCTAATTTACCATTTGATATGAGTTCTATGCAAGAGAGTCTTAACAAAATGTTAGGAAGCTTAAATAAAGAAAAAATAAAAAAAGAAGTAAGCATAAAAGATGCAAAAATCCTTTTAAGAGGAGTTGCAAGTGAAGGTTTACTAGATACTGAAGCTATAAAAATAGAGGCTTTAAAAAGAGCTGAAAATGGTGGAATTATTTTTATAGATGAGATAGATAAAATTGCAAGCGGAAAGAAAAATCAAGGGCAAGATCCATCAAAAGAGGGTGTTCAAAGAGATTTACTTCCAATAGTTGAAGGTAGTAGTGTTCAAACTAAATTTGGACAAATAAAAACTGATCATATTTTATTTATTGCAGCTGGTGCATTTCATGTATCAAAACCAAGTGATTTAATACCAGAACTTCAAGGAAGATTTCCTCTTAGAGTTGAGTTAGAAAGTCTTGATGAAGATGCTCTTTATAAGATTTTAACAAACACAAAAAATTCACTTTTAAGACAATATAAAGCTCTTTTAAAAGTTGAAGATGTTGAGCTTGAATTTGATGATGATGCTATAAGAGCTTTTGCTAAATATAGTGTTGCTGCAAATGAAAAAACAGAAGATATAGGTGCAAGAAGACTTCACACTGTTATTGAAAAAGTTATTGAAGATATATCTTTTGATGCAGATGAGAAAAAAGGTTCAAAAGTAGTTGTAACTAGCCAGTTAGTATCAGAAAAACTTGAAAAAATTGTAGATAATGTTGATGTTACAAGATATATATTGTAATTTAATACTATTTAGCATAGAATACAAAATTATTAAAAATACGGGGGATATATGAAAATCATAACTTTTTGTCAAATTGATGAGTCACTTTTTAATCCAGAATTCGAAGTTGAGTCTTTTCACTCTAAAGGTGAAGAGAAAGCTGATATAGCGATACTAGACATAGAATCTATTTTTGAGTATGAAGAGAATAAGCATAGTGTTTGTAAAGAAAAATTTGTTTCTATTGCAGTAATAGAAGATGAGAGTGATTATGATGCTTTCAAAAACTTTGGAATAGATGCTTGGATAAAATATTCAGATATTTCTCAAATAAATAATTTAATAAATCTTTTAAACAAAAGATTTTTATCTTAAAGGTTTAAAAATTATAATAGATACTCATTGCCATCTTGATAATGAAGCTTATTTAAGCGATATAGATGGAGTTATAACAAATGCAAAAGAGTCTGGAGTTAATGCTTTTTTAATTCCTGGGGCAAGTTTTGAAACGCTTAAAAAAGCAATAGAACTAAGTGAAAAATATGATGAAGTTTTTTTTGCTGTTGGAATTCATCCTTATGATATAGATGAGTATGATGAAGCAGTTATTGAAAAATATGTAAATCACCCAAAGTGCATAGCAATAGGCGAATGCGGATTAGATTATTATAGACTTCCAGATGATGAAATTGAGAAGCAAGAGAATATAAAAAAACAAAAAGAGGTTTTTATTTCTCAAATAAATTTAGCAAAAAAGTATAAAAAACCACTGATTATTCATATTAGAGAGGCTTCAAATGATTCTAGAGAGATTTTGGAAAAATATGCTTCAAAAGAGTTAGGTGGAGTTTTACACTGTTTTAATGCAAGTCCTCATCTTCTTCCTTTAGCAGATATGAATTTTTATTTTGGAATAGGTGGAGTTATTACTTTTAAAAATGCAAAAAAATTAATAGATATCCTGCCACAAATTCCTAAAGAGAAACTTTTAATAGAAACAGATGCCCCATATTTAACGCCACACCCTTTTAGAGGAGTAAGAAATGAGCCATATTATACAATATATGTAGCTCAAAAAATGGCGGAGATTTTAAATATGAGTTATGAGGAGATTCAAAGTATTACTACAAATAATGCCAAAAATCTTTTTAAAGAGTTTTCTAATATTTCTTAGATATAATCAAAGAATTCTAAAATAAAGAGGAAACCTTGAAAAAAATTTTAGTAGCAATAAGCATTTTAATCTCTTCTGTTTTTGCAAATAATCCTGAACAAAATATAGCTGTCTTAGAAGAGCTAAACCTTCCAAAAGAGTTTTTAAATGAACAATCTTTTAAATCAAAATATAAAGAATTATCAACTACAAAGAAAATTCAGTATTATGATAACTTAATAAAAAAATCATCATTAAATGCAAAAATTGTAAAAGAGGAGCTGGAGCTAAAAAATCTTCCAAAGGTACTTTTTTTCTTGCCTTTAATAGAGTCAAGTTTTAAAAATTTAGTTAATAAAAATGATCCTTCTGGACTTTGGCAAATTATGCCTTTAACTGCTAGTAATCTTAAATTAAAGAGAAATGAGTTTGTTGATGAGAGACTAGATTTAATAAAATCAACAGATGCTGCTACAAATTATTTAAGAAAATATTATAAAAAATTTGGAAAATGGTATTTGTCTGTTTTAGCTTATAATGCAGGTGAGGGAAGAATTATTCATGGAGTTGCAAGAGCTACTTTAGATAAATATTTAGATGAGCATCCAACTATGTATCATGATAAGGTTATAAAAATTTATAATTTATATATTGCGGATTATACAAAAAATAAAAAAGGTATAGACAATTTATATACTATTTACAAAGATTTGGGTTTAAAATCTGGGCATTTTGACTATCTTTATCTTTTAAAGCATAATTCAAAAAGAGATTATTTGCCAAAAACTAGTGTAAATTATATAAATATGTTGGTCTCTTTTTCAATTCTTGAAAATAGTGATAGATTTAAAAACTTAGATAAAAAAACAAAGTATGATTTAGAAAAAGTCAATGCAAACAAAGGCTTAAGATTAAAAACTATTGCAGATGAACTTTCTATGAGCTATGAAGAGTTAAGAACTATAAATAAGCATCTTTTAAAAGAGATGATACCAACAGATAAAAATAGTTATAATCTGTATATTCCTCATACAAAAGTTGAGTTATTTAACAACAAAATTTCAAATATGAAAGAGTTAGCTGTAACACAAAATAAAGCAACTTTAGAAAAAGTAAAAAATGATGTAAATAACAAATCTTCTTTTGATGTAAATAAAAATAGTAAAGATTTAAATACAAATAAAATTATTCACAAAGTAAAACAAGGTGATACTCTAGAGGCTATTGCAAAAAAATATAAAGTTAGTGTAAAAAAGCTTAAAATTGATAATAAAAAAAATAGTAGTAAGTTGAAAATAGGAGAGAACATTGAGATTATCAAATAGAATTTATAGTGCTGCTTTTTTAATTTTTTGCTCATCTTTTTTATTTACAGGTTGTTCTACTAAACAAACTTATGATTATAGTTCATATCGTAAGGATACAGGTGATAAGAGTATAAATAATAGCGAAGCTATGCATAGAGCTACAATGAGACCTTATAATGTTTTTGGTATTAGATATTATCCTTTTGTTGCTAATGTTGGAGATCAATTTGATGGAATTGCATCTTGGTATGGACCTGATTTTCATGCAAAAAAGACTTCAAATGGTGAGATTTATAATATGTATGCTATGACAGCTGCACATAAAACTCTACCTATGAATACAGTTGTAAGAGTTGATAACTTAGATAACGGAAGAAGTACAATAGTTAGAATAAACGATAGAGGACCCTTTGTTGCTGGAAGAATTATTGACCTATCAAATAAAGCAGCTCATGAGATAGATATGGTTAGAAAAGGTACAGCAAGAGTAAAGGTTACTGTTTTAGGTTATAATGGACTAATTGATGATAAAAATGCTCCAAGTGTAAACTCAATTGAACAAAAACCTGAAGTTGAAAAAATTGAAGTAGTTGAAGATGATGTAGTAGCTACAAATATTAATACCAATATTGGTATGGTTTCAGCACCTATTACAACTTCAAAAAGTAGTTCAAAAGAGAGCTCAAAATCTTCTTCTGGTGGAAAATTTAGTATTCAAGTAGGAGCATTTAGCTTACAAGCAGGAGCTTTAAAAACAGTAGATGAGTATAAAGCAAAATTCCCATCGAAAAAGATAGAGTATGTTGAAAATGGTGGAATTTATAGAGTTTATATAAGAGGTTTTTCATCTTATGATGATGGACAGAATTTTAAAGCAAAAAATAGTTTAATAAATGCAATTGTAGTTCAATAAGGATTTAAAATATGGTAGAGATAAAAAGAGATACAAAAGAGACACAAATAGAGTGTAGTTTAACTTTAGATGGTTGTGGAAAATTTTCTATAAATACAGGTGTTGGTTTTTTTGACCATATGCTTGAAGCTTTAAGTA
>Ga0265294_10004457_pt1 | contig 17522 bp, 15 predicted proteins | sample MunlanPumphouse3_FD_192504 | JGI IMG/M metagenome (GOLD analysis project Ga0265294, IMG submission 192504) | Groundwater microbial communities from a municipal landfill in Southern Ontario, Canada - Pumphouse #3 | ecosystem: Environmental > Aquatic > Deep subsurface > Groundwater | place...
AATGGCAAGTTCGAACCGATTATTGCTCTTTCGCCCAAAAGCGGATATTTTTTCTTCCAAATCTTTTTTAGCGAGAATGAGCTTGTGTTTTTTAGCGGTATATTCCGCTTGCGATAAATTGCCGTCTAACTGCAAATCAAGCAAGCGATCAAGTTTTGTTTCTATCTCCACAAGCTCATTTCTCGCTTTTTGGGCGAAAGAGCTTTCCGCTTGGGCAATCTTCATTTTTTCATTTTCAAAATAATTGATTGAAGCATTTGCCCAAGCGGAAGACAAAGAAACTTTTTTGATTTCTTCTTTTATTTGAGAAGTGATGATTTCCTCGCGGACATATTTTTGTGTGCAAGGATTTTTCCGTTTGGTGCAACGCAGATAATTATGTCCCTTTTGCGTTTCGGTGGTAATGAAACAACCGCACTCATCGCAACGGAAAAATCCTCTGTACACATACGGTTTCAGTTTTGGCGATTTCGGTTTGCTCTTGTTCGCCATCACTTCTTGAACGGAATCAAAAAGTTTCTTTGTGATAATCGGTTCATGCTTTCCGTCGTACAATTCTCCGTTGTACTCAATCATGCCGTAATAGATTTTATTCTTGAGCATGTATTGATAATTTGAGACGGAAAGCATTTTGCCTTTCTTGCCAACCAAGCCCAAGGAATTGATAATCTTTCGGATTTGAGCGAGGGGATATTCGCCAGTTGCATACATTTCAAAAGCACGCTTGATGTATTTTGCCTTTTCTTTATCCACGGCGATACAGCGAGCGTTTTTGTCGTTCACATAGCCAAGTGGCGCCCAAGCTGGCCATATTCCATTTCGTAATTTCTGGCGAATACCCCTCTTTATGTTTTCCGAAAGATTATCCACATAATATTTTGATTGCCCAAAAGCAATGGACAACATAAATTTTCCCTGCGGTGTCGGATCAAACCAAAAAGTGGGAAATTTTAGCGTGGATATTTTGCCAGTATCTACGAGATAGATTATTCGTCCGCCGTCTATGGAATTACGAGCCAAGCGGTCAGGGTGCCACGCTAAAATTCCTTCGGCTTCATTTTTCTCTATGCTTGCCACCATTTCGTTAAAAATCTCTCTGCCCGGCTCTTTGGCGGTTTTACTTTCCACAAATTCACGGACGATATTTAGTCCTTCTTTTTTGGCATATTCCCGCAACTCAAACATTTGCGCCTCAATACTCAAAACCTGCCTTTCGGGTTCGTCCGTGGATTTGCGTGCATAGAGAAAAATCTTTTTGGTTTGTAAATTTATGTTGTCCATATTGTTTTTGGATTAGTTTTTGGGCAATCAAAGAAAAATACGCTCAACCTTTCGCCAAAGGCGAAAGAAAAAAGATTGGTTTGCAAAATTTCATTTTGCCAGAGCTTCGCTCTGCGAACTTCCGCATTGCCGACCGCACTTTGTTTTTGGATTTCAAAAATGCCTTCAAAATTGCGGAAAAATACCATGCCGAGGCGCTTTGCGCCGAGGCTGTTTCTTACGATTTCACAAAAAGTGAAAATTGGCGGTGTTTTTTGGACGAAGTTCGAACATTTTTTGCCGAAAATCCCGAAAACTAATTTGGACTCGGCGGGGCAAACTATTTTTCTGGGGGAATGGAATTGCCCCGCCTCGGCTTTCTTCCCGCCCGCAGGAGGGGTCTGGGGAGGAATGCGGGCGGGTTTTTGAACCTTTCCTTTTTCGCTTCCGAATTTCGTATTTTGCAAAGCAAAATGCGCCACCGAAAGAGATGTTGCCCTTGACCCACCCAACCCATTCGCGGGCAACGCTAAGGAACTCCCTTTATTTACTTTTTTTAATTTTTGGTGTAGCATTAAAGTAGTTGAAAGTTAATATAACTGATACTTTAATTCTACTACTACGATATTAGTATGTCAAACATTACAAAAACACTTAGAAAACTTAGAGAAGCAAAAGGTTTATCCCAAGAAAAATTGGCGAGATTGGCCGATGTCGCCAATAATACGATTATTAAAATTGAAGCTGGTAAAAACCAGAATCCAACACTTGATACTCTCAAGAAAATTGCGAAAGCTCTTGAAGTAAGTGTTGATGATTTAATTAAATAAAGGATAAAAAATATGAACTGCAAAAATTGTGATAACCAATTAGCAAACGATGCAAAATTTTGTAATAAGTGCGGAAAGCCAGTTGAAGCAGAAAAGTCGAAAGTTAATGTGGATATTGAAAAAGTAAAGAAAAGTTTAAAAAACACTGGCAACTCTGTTTATGCGATTGGTTGGATAACAATAATTATCAACATCGGCATTTATCTTTGGAGCGTCCTTGATAAAAATTTTGCGGAGTCCGGGCTTCCCGCTTCCGATCTATCGGGTACTTTTTTAATGGTAGTTGCTGCGAGTATTTTTATCATTCTCGGCAATCGCATAAAGGGGCTTGTAGATAAAAATATAAAATTGTATTTGCAAATTCTTTTAGGGCTCTCTCTTCTGCTTCTGGTGTGGGTTCTTTCTACGGGTGGACGAGTTGGTCTTTTATTCTTCCTTATTGTCGCATATCTAATCTCGTCTTTAGTTTCTATTCGTAAAGCGATGAAGGTAGAAGAATTTACATCAACGCTCACAAGTCCAAAATATAAATTGAATAAAAAAGGTTGGATAATTTTTGCGGTTGGTGTCGTTGTTCTTTTCTTTGTTGCTGTGAGTGTTGATTTGTCAACACAAGGGAATAGTGACTCTTTACTACAAGAAACTACTACGCAAACACAAAATAATGATAATTATTCAAAGGCGGAACTTATCACTGAAACAGTTAAGGAAATAAAGGCAGAAATGTCATTGCCAAATCAAATTGATGAGGCAACACTGCTAACTGATATTACGGCAGAGCCTACTGCTATTCGATATCACTATATTCTTTCTGGTATTGATACAAATCAACTCTCAAATAGTTATTTGAAAAGTTTTCTCGGCTCAAGTATTTGCGAAAATGCCGACACAAAAAACCTACTCAATTACGGAATAAATATGGAATATTCATATACTGTTAAGGGTTCAGCACAAAAATATTTTGTGTCTTTTACTAAAAATGATTGTTCAAAATAATTATGTTTTGCGAAAATTGTGGAAATAAAATAACTATAGATTCAAAATTTTGCCCCTCTTGTGGAGTTGGTTTACGAAAACCGGTGGTTATAGAGAATGCTGGGGAAAATATCGAAACTGTAATTGTAAAAGAAAACAAAAAAACGAGTGCGTTTAATTCTATAATTTCGATTGTATTTTTCATTGGCGCTTTTGTTGTGGGTAAATTTCTTGGTCTTGTTACTTTTCTTTTTATTGGTGCTTGGGCATTTGGTGAATGGTTTCCAAAGTGGTATATGAAGCGCGAAAAAACAAATACAGCCGTGGTTAAATGGATTGTTTGGTCAAATATTCTAACTTGGCTTTTGCCTCCGCTTGGTGTGATGACTGGTTTTGCAGCCTTGGGATTTTCAAATTATTTTTCCACCGATAGCAAAAAATATAAAACGATCGCTATTATCGCCTTAATCGCTTCCTTTTTAAATGCCCTTAGTGGCGTATTGATGAATATATGAATTATTACACACCAAAAACAAAGGTTTTTATTAGTTTTGATTTTGATCATGATGAGGAATTAAAAAATCTATTTGTCGGTCAAGCAAAACATGACGACACACCTTTTGAAATAACCGATATATCGGTTAAACAAACCTTGTTGGGCGATTGGAAAGCAAAAGTTAGACCGAAAATCAGAAACGCCGAACAAGTCGTTGTTATTTGTGGCGAATATACTCACACCGCAACAGGAGTAAGTGCAGAAGTAGAAATTGCCCAAGAATTGGGCAAGCCATATTTTTTGCTCAAAGGCAGAAGCGATAAAACTTGTACAAAACCAAAAAGCGCAAAAACCGATGATAGTATTTATCGCTGGACATGGGAAAATGTTGGAAAACTTCTTAAAGGTGGAAGATAAAATTTTATGAGCGATTTATTTTCAAAAAGCGAAAAGGAATATGGAAATGACTATCAAAGCCATCTTTTTGAACAATACAAACTTTTTATTGAGGGCGTAGAAAAGACGAGCGATAGACGACAACAAGCGAATAACTATTTTATTACTATCAACACGGCTTTAATTTCACTGATTGGCTTGTCTTTTCAAATTAAGATTTTTGAAAATTCGCCATGGCTTAAAATTTTGGTTGCGATTTTGGGAATTATTATTTGTTTTATTTTCTTTTTCCTGATTAGATCATATAAACAATTAAACACTGGAAAATTTGCAGTTATTCACGAGATAGAAAAAAATTTGCCACTTGCCTTATATAAATACGAATGGCGAATTTTAGGCGAAGGAAAAGACAAGTCAAAATATTACCCTTTTTCACATATTGAACTTTGGATACCATGGATTTTTGGGATTTTATATTTTGCTTTAGGAATTTATTTTGTGTTGTGTTAGTTTAATATTTAAAGGTGGCGCGCCAGTTTTCAACTGGCACGAAATTCGGAAGCGAAAAAGGAAAGGTTCAAAAACCCGCCCGCATTCCTCCCCAGACCCATCCTGCGGGCGGGAAGAAAGCCGAGGCGGGGCAATTCCATTCCCCCAGAAAAATAGTTTGCCCCGCCGAGTCCAAATTAGTTTTCGGGATTTTCGGCAAAAAATGTTCGAACTTCGTCCAAAAAACACCGCAGTTATGAAAAAGCAGTTTTAATTAGCTGTTTTTTGTTATATATAAGCTTAAATATTAAGTTCCAAAGTAGTTCGGATTTTTTTACGAAATTGCTAGTTGTTATCAGTATTTTGCTATTTTATGGCTATTTCTAAATAAAATTAATTGGTTCGGATCCCCTAACTCCTTAATAAATTATTTAATAATTTAACCAATAAATTGTAATTTTTAATAATTAAAATAGTCAAAGAAGGCTAGTCTTAAAAAGCAGAAAAATATTAATAGTTGTTCTTTACTTTTAGGGCTTTTCGGGCTATATTTATTTATAATAGAACAATTTATGATAAATGGTAGTCTTAAATTTATTTTAACAGATTGTACAGCAAAAGACCTAAAAAAGCTTAAAAAAATAGAAGAATTTCTGAGTAATGGAAAATTTTGGCAAGAAGAATTTGGGCCTCAGATTTTTATCGGGTATAATCCTTTTTTAAATGGAAGAACGAAGGAAATAAGAGGGTGTGGAAATAATTGTGTAACTTGTGATTTTACTAATATTCTTACTGATCTAAATTATATAAATAATGTAACTTTTGATAAAATTTCTTTTTTAATCCAAGGCATGGTTGAAAAGGATAATGAAGATTTAAGAAATATATTTAAAGTAAATAAACTCAGGTTTAAGATAGCTGATTATCCACATTTAAGAATTTCAGGTGGCATACAGGGAGATCCCCTGATGACTGACGAGAAAATTGTTTATAAATTAATTAAAATTTTAAATAAAAATTTTCCTAAGGCCTTTATCTCAATAGACACTACGGCGAATCTTAGATTGTTGAGTTTAAAATCTTTAAAATTGATAAATGATTGTGGACTTAATCAGATTAACGTTTCAGTTAATTGTTCAACTGAACCGACATACGCCTCTTTTTTTAATTTAACTGCCCAGGAAGCGAAAAAAAGATTTAATATTATGAAGGAAAATATTAAAAATATTGATAAGATAGGCATTAAACTTTCTTTTTCTTATGTCTATGGTTTTCATAGTGATAATTCCGAAGAATGTATAAAAAATATCCCAAAATTTATGGCTGATGGTCAAAGCCAGGAGGCTATTAATAATTTTGTAAAATTATTACAGTTAAATCAAAAACCTAAATTAAGATTATGGCCAATATATGCCACCAAAAATACTATAGATAGATTGAGAGAGGCAGACATTGGTTATTTGTTAAAAAAATAAAATAAATAAAATATTTATAATTATGAAAGCCAATGAAATTAGACAAAAATATTTAAATTTTTTTGAAAAAAAAAGGCATAAAATAATTGCTAGTGCTTCATTAATTCCAGAGAATGATTCAAGCACCTTGTTTACTAGCTCTGGGATGCAGCCATTGGTTCCATATCTTCTTGGCGAAAAGCATCCGGCTGGTCTAAGGTTAACTGATTCTCAAAAATGTTTTAGATCGGAAGACATAGAAGAGGTTGGGGATGGTCGTCATAATACATTCTTCGAAATGCTGGGTAATTGGTCTCTAGGCGATTATTTTAAGAGTGATGAATTAAATTGGCTATTTGAGTTTTTGATTAAAGAAATAAAACTGGATCCGCTAAAAATATATGTAACTGTTTTTAGAGGGAATAGCGAGATGGGAGTTGCCAAAGACTCGGATTCAGTTAATATCTGGAAAGAATTATTTAAAAAGTATAATATTGAAGCGAAAGATGTTGATTTTTCTGAGGATTTTGGCCTTCAAAATGGAAGAATATTTTATTATGATGAGAAAAAAAATTGGTGGTCACGATCGGGCGTTCCTATTAATATGCCAATCGGAGAAATAGGAGGAGGAGACAGCGAAATATTTTATGATTTAGGGGAAAATTTAAAGTTACACGAGAATTCTCCATGGAAAGATAAACCTTGCCATGTTAATTGTGACTGTGGTCGGTTTATAGAAATTGGGAATAGTGTATTTATTGAATACAAAAAAATTTTTGACGGTTTTGAAGAATTATTTCAAAAGAATGTAGATTTTGGTGGTGGACTAGAGAGAATCACTATGGTTTCTCAAAATAAAATAAGTGTATTTGAAACAGATTTATTTGAAAGTATTATAAGTAGAATATCTAAATTATCTGGCGGTAAAATATATGCTGAAAATCGAACGGCATTTGAGATTATTGCTGATCATTTGAAATCCGCAACATTTATATTAGGCGATGATTATGGCATTGTACCGGCTAACACGGATCAAGGATATATAGTTAGGCGTTTAATCCGTAGGGCGATTAGATATGGCAAAAAGATTAATATAGAAAAAAATAATTGGACCGTTGATATCGCCAAGGATGTAGTGGAAATGTACTCGGATACTTATAAAGAATTAGATAGAAATAAAGAGTTTATTTTTAATAATTTGTGTAAAGAGGAAGAGAAATTTAAAAAAACTTTGGAAAAAGGAATAGAAAGAATTGAAAAAATGAGAGCTACTTATCAAGGAGATAACAAGGAATTTTCCATTGATGTTAATAATTTATTTGATTTATATCAAACCTATGGATTTCCAATAGAATTAAGTCTTGAGGAGATAAATAGAATAAGAATTGAAATGAGAGGGCAGGCGATGTCTAGAGATATTGAATTAAATTTACTTAATTTATTTAACGAGGAGCTAAAAAAACATCAAGAATTATCACGTACAGCTTCAGCCGGCAAATTTAAGGGTGGGTTGGCTGATAGCAGTGAAGAGACAATTAAACTTCATACAGCCGCTCATTTGTTATTAGCTGCTTTGCGGATGGTTTTGGGAGATGAGATTTATCAGAAAGGGAGTAATATTACCGCTGAACGTTTGCGTTATGACTTTTCTTATTCTGAGAAAATGACGACAGAGCAGATTAAAGAAGTAGAAAAATTAGTTAATGAAGCAATTTCTAATAAAATGGCGGTAAGATGTGGAGAGATTAGCTTAGAAGAAGCAAGAAATATTGGAGCGATCGGGGTCTTTGACTCAAAATATAGTGAAAAAGTTAAAGTCTATACTGTGGGGGATTTTTCTAAAGAAATTTGCGGTGGGCCCCATGTCGGTAATACTGGAGAATTGGGGCACTTTGCTATTATCAAAGAAGAATCGTCTGGTTCTGGAGTAAGAAGAATTAAGGCAATCTTAAATGACTACGAAAAATAATTTTTTCTATTCAGTAATAACTTATGAAGATTCAAAAATAATAAAAAACAAATTATTTATTTTTTTGAATTCTATTTATAAGATAAAGGGGGTTAAGGCGTTTTTTGTTTTTATTCCAGCTAGTGGCTTAAAATTCCTCAAAAAAATAAAAAATTTTCAAGTGAAAAATGGAATAAAATTCGGAGAACACGTGGTAATTTCCTATAAAGAAGAAAATTTGATTGCAGGCGAATCATCAAAAAAAAGCAATTTGATGTCCTTGTGTTTAGTTGCTAAATTATTGGATAACGATTATTCGAAGATAAACAAAAAAATATCAGAACAAGATAAATATGCATATTCTATCCAGAAAAAAATAATTTCTTTGACTAAGATAGATTTGATAACACCATTAAACATGAAAGAAGATCCAGATGTCTTAGACGCATCTTTCTTGCTATCGGAATTGGCTGTTATGTCTCGCCGTTTCAAAGAAAGAAAATGTCCATCAGAATTTCCGCTTATATTTTTTAGCTTTATTTTGGTTAATGATCTATTTTTAGAATTTAAGAGTAAAAGAATATTTTTTCGCGAAGTAAGCAATTATTATAGATATTTATTAGGTTATTTTGAATTTGATCATTTTGAAAAGAAAGAAATTGAAAAAAAGAGCCAAAAGTATTTGCTATTTTTCAATCAAATGATGAATAAGGAATTTCCTTTTCAGACGGATAAATCATACAGACATTTTATTGATTCGATCGTAATTAGACTAAAAGAAGAAAAGGAATTATTGTCTAAATTAAATGATAAAATTGGTAAATATAAGATGAACGGCATGTTTTTTCATTGGTTTAACAACTCATTAGGTGTAAATTTTTCACAAGAAATTGCAATTTTATTTATTTTTAAAAAATGGTATGCAAAAAATAAATAAATTAGCCAGGCAAACAAGCCTAGACTATAATATTGTAATAAATCTTTTGGGCGATTCTTTTGTTAAAAGTACCCAGGCTTTAGTTGCTGATTTTTATGTAATTTTTAAAAAAAATAATTATTTTTGCAGTAAAGGGATGGACAATGAAAGGATAAAGGAGTATCAGGTATTATACAATAGAAACCTAGAAATTATAAAAGAGAAACTTTTAAAGATTGCCAATAGTAGATTATTGAGATTATTTCTGGAATATAATAATAAATTTTTATTTTCAGAATTAAATAATTTAGAATATATACAGGATAAACAAAAAATTAATAATTTTTATAAATCAATCAGTGCTTATATTAATAGATTAGCACTTAATCCGGTTCATGGTGGGGTTAGTGGTATTTACTCAAAGATATGTTTTAGCAGGAATAATACTGTTGCCAAGAATAACTTTGTAAAGATAAAAATTTTAGAACAAAAAATTAATCTATCTTTAAAAAAATGCGAAGGCGATGATGTGTGTTTTAACCCTACAATTTTTACACAAGATGGTAATACTATTTATTTTAGATTTAAAGATAATACTGAAGAGATAATAAAAATTAAGGATATTGATAGTGCGACACTATTTAATAAGTTTAAAATTGATGGAAAAGTAAATAAACTTATTGATGCGGGCATGGTCAATAAAAGTTTTAGTGACTTGAATAGTAATTGTTTCAGTAAGCATAGGTTTATTAATAAATATAGTTCCCTGAATGACGAGCGATTAGTAATAAAAGATAAATACGTTTATGATCTAGTTAACTGTGATAGATTGAAAGTTAATTATGATATTGTAAACAACTTTGATCTAGCAGCTAGTACCTATTTATCGTTCTTAAAAAAACAATTATTGAGTTTACAAAATGAGAAAAAAATAATAGGCAATATTTTAATAAAATACTTGAATAAGGCAGGTAAAGATAGCTGTTTGTTATTAGATTTTATTGTTCGCTTTAAAGATGAGATTGAAAAAATAAGAAATAATCGTGTTGACTTTGATAAATTTTTTGAGGATCAAGTGTATTCTTTAATGTCTAATGATAGTTTAGTTTGGCAAAACCGCAAAATTATTACCGATAAAACTATTGGAAACTTTGAATTTTATTTTTCAATTTATAAAGTTAATAATAAAGAATTGTATTATTTTGAAAATATATCTCCTTCTGGCATTTTTAGTTCCAGACTAGATTATTTATTTAAGCAACCTAACGGAAAAGGTTATGTTAAAGATAAATTAGAACCGCTTGAAATAATATTTACCCCTCAAGATCATAAATTATATCACGCATATAGACGCAGAAAGACCACTAAGTATTATTTAAATATCAACCAATTTGTAAAAAGTTCTTCCAGATATTCAATTAATATTAATGAGGTAGAACTTGTTTTTGATGATGATTGTTGCCCAACAATTTATTGCAAAAGATTAAATAAACGATTTGATCCAGTGATCCATTCAACTTTACCAGCCAGTGATAGTATTATTTTGATTTTTTTGAGGATGATAAGTCGTTCCCAGGAAGAAGTATATAAATTGCCAAGATTTTTGCCAACTAATAATGAGGCGACCGATTTGCCGAGATTGATTGTAAATAATGTTATTATTTCAAAGAGAAAGTGGCGTTTTGATTTAGACGAATTAAATATTATAAAGGGGTCAATTCCTAGCGCCGACGAATTTATTTTTATTATAAGCAAGTTGCTTGATAGAAAAGTACCTCGTTTTGTTAATATTGTTTGCGACGGAGAAGACCCTAGAGTTATAGATATATATAATCCTTTTTCTTTGTTGCAGATAAAGAAATACAAAGATTATAGGTTTTTATACTTAGAAGAGACAATACCGTTTACAGATGATGCTTCGAACTATCATAATAATTACCTAATTCAATATCTTTTTTAAATTTATGATAGAAAAAATAAAAAATATTAAACAACTAAAATCACTTATAAATAAGTTAGACAAGAATGATAATCAAAGATTTGAAGCGGACATTTTAAGAATTTTTTTGATTAATAACAAACACAAAAAGATGGTTTTAAATGTTTTAAATAATGTTGGTTTAAAAAATAGCAGTACCAAAAAGTTTAATATACTAATTGGTGAGTTAAAAAATAAGAATAATGTCCATTGTGAATCTGATGGTTCTAGAATTTTTTACAAATCAACTTCAATTGGTTGCCGACATTGCGTAAAAGATTTGGGTTGCACCGTCAGAATGACCACTCAATGTAATCGTAATTGTTTTTTTTGCTTTGCCGCCGATAACCCTATTAATAATAAAACAGGAGTAGATTTGAACTACTTAAAAAAGAATATAAAAGATCGTCAAAAAGAAGTAAATTTTTTATCTTGCGCAATTAGCGGAGGAGAACCATTTTTGTTTCCGAGTCAAGTTTTTAATCTTTTAAGATTTTTGAATAAAAATTACCCAGAAACGTATAAACGGATATATACGAATGGCGATTTTGTAAATGATGGGGTATTAAAAAAATTAAAAGCTAATAATGTAGATGAAATACGTTACAGCATAAAACCTGGTGAAAAACCTAACGCAAGTCTTTTGGAGCTTTCAAAAAAATACATACCTATAGTAATGATAGAAATGCCGATTTTACCAGGGATTGAAGCTAAAAAAGAAATGATAAGTTTAATTAAAGAGCTCGATCTCATTGGTGTTAATGGAATTAATTTATTAGAATTATTTTTTAACGGTTTTAATGTAAAGGCTTTTAAAGATAAGGGCTATAAGATAGATTTAAGCGATGGTGTAAGAAAAATTTATGACTCAAAACCAATTTATGAATATCCCGTCTATGGAAGCCAAGAAAATTGTTTAAAACTAATTAAATATTTTTCTGAGTATAAGGCAAATTTATTTATAAATTATTGCTCTCATAAAACTAAGCAGCTTCAATATAATGAGAAAAATAAACGTTTAGCCAAGACCAAAAAAAAGGGTTATTTTTATACAACGAACGAAGGGCTTCATAAAATTCTTTGTGTATACGAGAACATCGAATCCGCAGAAAAACTATTAAAAAGTAAGAATTTAATTTTTAGTATTAAAAATAATGAGCGATATGGTCAGCGATTAGAAACAAGTATAGATAATTATAAATTGTTTAAAAATAAAAATCACTTGCCAGTATTTATTTATCGAGATCCTAGCGATTTGTATGATGTGGATTTTAATTTAGCAAATTAGAGACATGCTTATGATAAATAAAACAACATTACAAAAAAATTATTTCATTAATTCTGACTGGTTACAACTGGTTGTTAAATGTCGTAGCAATCAAATTGATGCCACGGTGCTTTTATTTAGTAGCTTTTTAGAAGACTTAAAAAAAGAAAAAAAGATTAAGAATTGGTTTTTTTTAAATAAAAATAAAAAAATTCTATTCAAAATAGAATCGACAAAAACTAATAGAAATTATTTACTTTTAGCTAACAGCCTTGTAAAAAATATTTCAGAGACTAGTGTTTCATTGGTTGCGTTTGATCCAGAAACTTATCAGTTTGGTGGTAATGTAGGTTGGCGCTTAGCGAAAAAGTATTTTAATAAAATAGCTTTAAATATTTCTAATTTAAAACTCGACTATAATAATAAAAAGGAATTAGCAATGATTGTCGTGTTTGATTTATTTTTACGTGTTTGCGGAGATTCATGGGAAGCTTGGGATGCTTTTCAGAGATTGATGATTATTCGTAATATAAAAAAGATTGATTTAACCTCGGTCCCGACTATTTTAAAAACTAGCTTATCAAAAAAATCTTTCTATTTAATAAAAAATCCTAAAAAATTATATTTTAGTAACAATAATAAGCAGTTTATAGCTAATTTTGTTTTAGCAAACGCCTCTTTATCGTCAGGATTAAAAACCAATGAGCTTAATTTACTTTTTCCTCTTAGAAAGGTATTGCCATATTATGCTATATTTATTTTTAATATGTTTTACTTGGCGGAAAAAGATCAAAAAAATATAATTAAACTATTATCAATAAGACTTAATCCTGGAAAATATTAGTATGCTCAATCTTTTATAGGAGGTAGATTAAGATCACTAAATTTTTTAGAAAGATTTACTTTTGATAATTCTGGAAATTTATTAATTATTTTTTTTGTGGAAGTGTTTATTACTTGGTGAATAGTACACTGGGTTTTATTTTTCTTAAAAAAACTTTTATTTTCATGAAAATTTTCCCAATAGCATCCGCTGCCGCAGATACTTTTTGTCGAGCATTTTTTGCAGTTATTATCATGCCCACAATTTAAATCAATAAAATCATTATAAGCTTTAATATTAGTAATACCTTTGTTTATGTCACCTAACTTATATTTATTTTTTATTTTTTTAAATCCCTTTTCTTCTTCAAGGGTGACAAAGCGATGACATGGAAATATTTCTCCACTAGTTGAAAAGGCAAAATTTTGTATTCCGGCAAGGCAGGGTATTAGTGGCTCGTCTTTTGTTTCTGCGGATTTTATGTAATCTTCAAGTAAATTTAAATAGATTAAGTCTTCTTTTTTAAATAGTTTTTCGTATTGAATAAAAGCCTTGTCTAGTTCAGATGATAAAATTTTCAATTTTTCAGTTTTCCATAACAATGAAAAAACAGGATGAAAATAAATTCTTTTAAATCCAATATTGTGAAAAAAATCAATGTTTTGTGAGAGGTATTTAACGTTTTTAGGCGTTATACAGGCATGAACCATCGCATAAGGATATTTTTTAAAAAGATTATCTAAATTATTTGTAATTGTCCCAAAGGACGATATTTTATTTTTAAATAGTCTGTCTTGATCATGACTTTCTTTTACTCCATCGAGGCTTATATTAACCCTGATACGAAGTTTGTGTAATAATTCAACGTTCTTTTTGTTTAAAAGTGTACCATTTGTATAAGCGCTAAAAGTTAAAACTTTATTTTTAATTTTAGCCTTTTTATATCCGTACTCTACAATTTTTTTTAGTAAATCGGTTTTTAATAATGGTTCTCCTCCAAATAATACAATATGATTTTCTTTAAAAAAAGGATCTTCTATTATTTTATCAATTATTTTATAAGCTAATTTAAGCTCAATGGTTTTTTCATCTTTTTTGATATAACAATAGCTACAATTTAAATTGCATTGATTAGTTATTACTAACCAGGCAGTTTTAATATGCATAAAAGTTCTAACTAAGAATCCAGGGGATTCCCCTGGATTCTTAGTTTTTTCAGTTTGAGTTGTTTAGTGCCCTGATAAGGAACATGATTTGGAATTTGTTTTGTTAAAAATAACTTCCATATCAAGTTCAAGCTCTTTTTCCAAATCTTGCTTTTTTTTCTTTTGCATATTTGTTAAAAGTTGTGCCGTTAAAGGTGGCACTGAACCTTTATTCATATAATACAAGCTAATTTCATTATTGTCAAGGTGAGGGGGGGGTAATAGTTTAATAACACGGAAAAATAGTAATAAACATTTAAAATATTATTTTAGAACCAGGGTATCAAGGTTTTTCGAATTCGCATAAACATGGTGTAATTAGAATTATTGTTCAAAAAATAATTTTACTAATATTAAATATTTTTACTTAAAAAAGTTCGAATAGCGTCCCTAACACCCCGCACTTGTAAAAAATCGCTTTTATTCTCTATTTTAGACAGCTCATCATAGGGTTGTTTGAATGAAATATTAGCGATTTTTTTGTTTTCAATTTCGGCGTTCCAAAGTAAAGTTGTTAGCATATCTCTTTGTGCAGGGGGTTTAAGTGATAAAAACTTTTCCCTCATGTTTTTAGGCTCTAAAAACACATCTCTTATCCGTTCCAAAGTATTTTGGTCTTGGCAGTTATTTTTAGTGTTCAGCTCGTTTAAATCTGTTTCCAGCTCCACTGATTCGTTATCTAGTAGGGTCTTTTTGGCCTCATAATGGACTAGAGAGATTGTTTTATCCAAATAAGCGTCCAAGAGGGCATCTTGGCGTTCGCTTACCACCTTGAGGCGATTTTTGAGGTTGTTGATAGATTCTTTAAGATAAAGGTTAGTTTGGTCTTTTTCCTCTAGTTTTGCCCTATAGACTAGCTCAATGCATTTGTCATCAAAGGTTAGATTATCAAAAATGCCTTGTAATTCTTTGGATAAATCAGTCTCATTAATATAGGCTTTGTGTTCTGCACAGTTTCCCTTGCCGTTGGTGCAATAATAATAGGTGTGTTTGCCTTTCTTTTGCGTTGCAGTTAGTTGGCAACCACAATTAGCACATCTTAAAATACCCCGAAAAGCAAAAGGGATGACTTGGCGTTTAGTGTGAGCCTTGCCAGTGATTACTTCTTGAACATTATCAAAAAGCTTTTTAGAAATAATCTGTTCGTGTTTGCCCAGATACTTTTGGCCGTCATGTTCCATAATGCCGCAATAAAATGGATCATTGAGTATTTTGTGGACTTTGCTTTTATAATATTTTCGGCCACTCCGACTGCGCAACCCCTCCGTGTATAGCTGGTCAGAGATGGCCTTAACGCTATATTGCCCGGTGCTGTATAGTTCAAACATTTTGCGGATATATTTGCCCCGTTCAAGGTCAACGACAACTTTGCTGTCTTTATTGAGATAACCAAGCGGAGCTAGATGAGGCCACTGGCCACGCTCTAATTTGGCTCTAATACCTCGTTTAACATTCTTAGATAGGTCAATAATGTATTGATTGGCCATACCGCTTTCAACATTGTAGAGCAGGGCATTATCTGAGGGCAGATATTGTCTGTCCATTGTTTGAATAATCTTGAGCTGATTTTGCTGTAAAAGCCACTGAATAATTGCTGAATCAATTGGGTTACGAGATATGCGGTCAATCTTCCAACAGATGATGCCGTCAATTTGACCTTTTTTAATTAGTTTAACTAATTCGCTAAATTGTGGCCGGTTGTCAGGCTTTTTAGCAGATTTACTCTCTCTAAAGACTTTAACAATAACTAGACCCATGGTTTTAGCCAGCCTAGACATCTCTTGTTCTTGAGAATCCAAAGATAATACTTGCCGGCTGCTATCTTCAGTCGACTTTCGACAATAGAGGGCGTATTTAGTTTTAGAATCATTTATGGCCATATAATTAAATTGGGTTTATAATAAATTTGTAATAATTAAGAAAAAATAATATGGATAAAAATATTTCAGAGTTGAATTCAAAGATGTGGTATCGATTATTAAAGGTTATATTTATTTTCTTCTTTTTAGGAATTTTACTGTTGGCAAATGGGTTATTTTTTAGTGAACAATCAATAAAAAGTATTGATGAGAATAAAACATTGATATTTTGTAATAGTGGTGAAAAGCGTGTCATAAAAGCAAAAGATTTAGGTATCCACCTTGATAGTGATGATTTCGAAGGAGGTTTTAACTATAAAAAATACTTTGAGGGATATAATGATTACGAGATAGAGCAAATTTTAATAAATTGTTACGATATTTCAACTAGAGATGTTTTTATAACTCAGCGTATCTATGAGATAAGGGGGCTTGATAACGACAAAATTCAAGATACAAACTATTTAAACACCCAAATTAATGAAATGGAAACTGGCTATAAAACTAGCGAAGAAAAAGCAAGTTATCTTGATTATAGTATTCATCTTTTTGATATAGAGCCGCACTTGTCTTATTGGAGATTTATAAAGATATTTGTATTTTTGAATTTTTCTATTATAGTTGCGTCTGAAATTATTAAAAGAACTTTTTATTATATAGTTTTAGGAACAATTATCCCTAAGAAGAGATGAAAAGATAATCAAAAAGGGCAGTCCTGATTGACCCAACATAACAAACTAGCCCAAAGGTTAATTTATCGTTTGGCAGAACTGCCCGTCTCGAAAGACAAACCGGTATTTTGTTAAAAAAATACCTAAGGACAACTGCGTGTTATATTGGGTCAATATTGTTAATTTACTACTAAGCTTTAAATAAATCAATAGTATCGGTTTATAATTTCATCAACAGCTTCTTCTGATTTTTGGTTATTTGAAAGATTATAGTGCCAATAATTCATCCAGTGTAAGAAAGTATCCTCTTGTTTTAAAAATTCTTCTCTAGTTTTATTGTTATATCTGTATTCTCCATTATAGTGAAAGATTAAAGCTTTCTCAGGTAATCTACGCTCAATCATATCAATAACCTCATCGGAATAACTGTCTTTTGGTTTTAGTAGACCTTTGCTGGTGATATATTTCTTTTGCCTAAAGAATGTTTTTTTGAGCACTGATTTCTGAATATACTTAATAAAATAGGTAGATATTCTTTGTAATTTAGGTTGGCTTTTAACCTTTCGTAATCCTTTGTTTTTGCCGCCAATATTAATAATACCATTACCCCAGATATGTTTTATTCGATCGTAAATTTGGTTAATATAGGGCATGTTAAAAAAGATACAATGATAATGAATTGCTCCTCTTTTTTGTAGTTCAAAAACTGCTAAATACTTGAGATTACTTTGCTTTAAATCTTCACAGTGCTCTATTTTATTTGTTTCATAATTTAATCGTCGAATAAATTTAGTAAACTCATAATTAGCCATTTTTAGATTTTGAATGTTTTTAGCAAAAGTTAGGGTTACGGTTACTGGTTGATAGGCTTGGCCATTTGCTTTGAACCATAGAAAGCTATTGGCATAAATTAATCTTTGAATCATTTTCTTGGCTCTATTAGCTGAGAATTTAA